>CEQN01052544.1_pt1 | contig 10994 bp, 7 predicted proteins | sample 427011 | NCBI WGS metagenome assembly CEQN01 (sample SAMEA2621277, study PRJEB7988) | marine metagenome | biome: marine biome (ENVO:00000447); feature: deep chlorophyll maximum layer (ENVO:xxxxxxxx); material: "saline water (ENVO:00002010), including plankton (ENVO:xxxxxxxx)" | depth 120 m
GAGTCTAATGCAGCAGAATTACTATGCCTCCCAATGGGGATGCCCCATGCTTACTTTCGACCACGGCCCTTTGAAATTATTCAACTCCCAGATAGGGTTGTAATGCTGTTCGAAACGGATAACTTTTGGCGAGTCATCTACACAGATGGACGAGAATTCCCCGAGATTCCATTACACACATGGAATGGGTATTCCATAGGTCACTACGAAGGAGATACTTTAGTCATTGAAACACGCTATTTTGTTGGCTGGGAATCTGAACAACAACAACGCTGGCTTGATCGTCTTGGCTGGCCTCATAGCGATGAATTACGTCTTATTGAGAGGATTAGACGTATAGATGAACAAACACTAGAGAACAAAATTACCATAGATGACCCAATTGCTTACGAAACACCCTGGAACTCAAGCATCACTTTCACATCTAGAGACTTTGAACTAGCAGAATTCATCTGCCAAGAACTTATGCTATCCGAGCTACCGGAAATGAAACCGGAGCGGTAGCAAATCAACCATCCTTCTTCAGGAGACACCATATGAATATTAAAAGAGCTGCCAGTATTGTCATTGCTCTATGCTGTTTATCTTTAACTATTAGCATTCAAGCGCAACCACCACAGTACAAGTTCGATGCGGAATGGCCTAAGCTGCCTCTGCCAAATCAGTGGTGGATGCAAGGTGTAACCGGTTTATATGTTGATCATGAAGATAATATTTGGGTACTTAATCGCCCGAGCAATCTTAGTAACACTGAAAATTATGCGCAGCTTGACCCTCCCGTAGCAGAGTGCTGCATAGCCCCACCAGCAGTAATTGCATTTGATGTAGAAGGTAATGTCATTCGATCATGGGATACCCAAGAAGGTCATGGAATGATGGTAGATCGGGATGGGCATGTTTGGATTGGCTCCGACACGGTCCGAAAATACACCTTAGACGGTGAATTAGTAGGTGCAATTGAAAGGGTTCCAGAAGCGGAGCCTCCCGAGGGCAAGTACCCACCAGAAACGGAGATCATCGTTGATCAGATTGAAGAAGTTCGAGCAGATGAACCGATGAGGGAGTTATATACCATTGATAATTATCTAAATGGCCGGGTAATGGTTTATGACATGGATACACTAGAGTTCAAGCGTGGATGGGGGGCATATGGGAAACCTCTGAGCGAGATTGGCGTAGTTGCTACTGATGGACCTACTAATGGCGGAGGTGTTGAATTTTACAGCAGCGAATCCCCTGATAGAGATGTTGAGGCCGTTTCATCAGATTTTGTTGGGCATGTGACCTTGGATCTTTCAAATGACGGTTGGGTCTATGTGGCAGATCGACGTGGGAATAGAATTCAGGTTTTCAGCAAGCAGGGAGAATTTCAAAAAGAGTTTTTCCTGGCAACATGGACTCGACAAAGAGGTTCTGCAGGTGGTGTTGCTTTTTCACATGACGCTGATCAGAAGTTTTTGATTATTCCTGATATCCAAAACAATACAATTTGGATTCTTGATCGGGAAGATGGGACTGTTGTAAATCGAGTTGGAAGTGCGGGGGACAACGGCGGTCAGTTCCATGGACTACATATGCTTGACGTAGACTCTAATGGAAACTTATATACTGGTGAGGTACAGCAGGGAGAACGAGTTCAACGTTTTCGCTTAATAAATTAGAAAAAAATAAATCTAGAATGCGTCATATAAATTAGGGGAAAAAGTGAAGAAGAACTACCTACGATCAGGCAGACTGCTTGTCTTACTCCTTATAGGTCTAATAAGCATTAACGGTTGGGGACAGTCAAACGATCGTCACTTAAAAATAATTTTGGTATCAGGAGCTACTGGTACTCAAGGTGGTGCGGTTGCTCGAGAGTTAATACAACGTGGTTACAGTGTTAGGGGACTTACACGAAACACAAACAGTGAAGCATCCCAAGCCCTACAAGCGCTTGGCATACAGATGGTTCAGGGTGACTTTGATGATCCGGTTTCCTTAGACAGAGCGCTGGAAGGCGCTTACGGTGCCTTCTCTGTACAGCAATACCGTGGCGTAGGCATTGATGGGGAAATTCGACAGGGTAAAGCCTTTGCTGATGCTGCTAAGCGGGCAGAAATAAAGCACTTCATTTATACCTCAGTAGCAAAAGCCCCACTAAGAACAGGTGTTCCACAATTTGAAAGTAAACTGGTGATAGAGAACTATATTCAATCGCTTGAAATTCCATACACGATTGTACGTCCTGCAAGTTTCATGAGTACTGTTGAAGTATGGCGAACAGATGCTCAAGGAGGAGAATTTAGCGGACCTCAACTACCCGAATTCGAGCGAGTATTTGTGGCTCCCTCAGATATTGGACGTTTTGTTGCAGAAGCTTTTGATTATCCTTCCGATTGGCTAGGAAAAACTCTTTCAATTGCCAGTGACCGAACAACTTATGCAGGTATAGCAGAAGCTATGAGCCGCGTTATGAACAGACCAGTCGTTTACAACCAAATGCCTTGGGAAGAATTTACTGCCTCAGCCTCTCCGATAGCCATCGCTGCAACTACTTGGTACAGAGATAACATTGATCCTATTAATGTGGCGGCACTCCGTGAAGAATTCTCTTGGCTATTAACATTTGAAGAATATTTAATTGAAGCAGGATGGAGCGAATAAAGCTGTGTCTAAACCTATGGGTCCTCGTGAACGTCTACCTTACAGTGCAATTATAGATCGGCCCCGGTTACCACTGCCTAATAATGGTCGCATAGCGGTGTGGACAATAGTTAACGTAGAAGAATGGTCAATTGATTATCCAATGCCCCGTCAAGTCTTATCACCACCCCGTGGGGAGCCTCTGGTCCCCGATCTAGCTAACTGGGCATGGCATGAGTATGGAATGCGTGTTGGCTTTTGGCGAATACTTGAAACTATTCAGTCTATAGGGCAACGGGCAACACTGGCCACCAATGGTTCGGTATGTAAAACCTATCCCCGCATTATAGAAGCGGCATTAGAGGCTAATTGGGAAATTATGGGGCATGGCTTTTTACAAGGACCGATGCATAAAGTTCCGGATCAGCGACAAGCTATACGCGATACCATAGAAGCTATTCGTCGTGTAGCTGGTAAACCTCCACGTGGATGGGAAAGCCCCGGGTTAACAGAAACGTTCGAAACCCCAGACTTGTTAGCCGAAGAAGGAATTGAATATATCGCTGACTGGGTGGTAGATGATCAACCGGTAGAGATAACTACAACTGCAGGCCCACTAATATCAGTACCTTATACCGTTGAAGTTAATGACATTCCCATGATGGCATTACAACAACATACTTCTGACATCTTCTTAAAACGGGGAATTGATCACTTTGATCGGCTTTATGAGGAAGGAGCTGAACACACTCGCATAATGGCAATCAGTGTGCATCCATTCTTAAGCGGAGCTCCTCACCGCATCAAGTATCTTGCAGAACTATATGATTATATTCTTTCTAAACCCGATGTTTGTATGATGACAGGTGAAGAGGTTCTTGACTGGTATAAAACTGTCCGTTAATTATGAGCCCTGAATACCGCCGGCTTCCTTCTTATAATTGCTGTCTATATACCAACACATGTAGTCAATCATTGTTATTGGTTCGAATCTAGCTGGGTTTTTGGAAGATAAACAAGACTCAAAAGGCACGGCAAGCGTATCTGGATTTGGATTAAAAAACATTGCCATTGAATATCGATCTTCAACTGGCGGTATTACTCGATGAGGAGTTGCTAAAAAACGTCCGTTTGACCAGCGGTTTAAAAATTCTCCTGTATTTATGATTATTCCATTCTCAACTGGAACTGCTGGAATCCAGTCACCCTTCTGACTCAAAATCTCCAAACCACTCACATTAGACATTGGCAGTAAAGTGATAAAACCATGATCTGAGTGGGGTGAAATTCCAAACTGATTGTCGTTTGACTCTACAGCTGGATAGTAAGTATTACGTGTCCACCAAGTAGGCCTAGTAAAGAAGGGGTCAAAATAGTTAGCTGGTAAATCAAGCGCTAAGGCATAAAGAGGTAGCATCGCATAACCAAGCTTTGCTAGAGCCTCCTGATAACCAATCATGGCATCGCGAAATACAGGCAATCCTTTCGGCCATTGGTTGGGACCTACGAATCTCAGCCCATTACGAATATCAGGATCATTAGTAGCTCTCTCACGGGCAATAGTTATAGTCTCATTCAGGTCCTTCTGAGTGTTCTTATTAAATTTTGATGTTACATAAACAGTTGAGCGTATAGGAACATAGCCTACAGAATTTTGATCTATTTTAACCTCTAGTTTCTCATTCAGCGGCAAGGAAAAAAACTGCCGTAATGCCTGATATCCTTGATCAATAGGAGATTGGGGCACGCCATGATTCACAACGGTATAGAACCCAATATTTTCCTGGATATCTCGTAACTTAGCTGCTAAGGCATTCCGTGCAGTAATACTGCCGGCTAAATAGTCGCCTAAATCGAGAGTAGGTATCATTTTTTTACCATGTACTTAGTGGCTTAATGAAATATCAATGGTATACATAATTCTATAGGAATATTATTCCTTTAATATAAAATCAAACTCTTGTTAGTATCGGAAATAAGACTAACAACTTATACATATTGGAGCGCTAATTAAATGTCAAACAAGACTTGGAATGTCTACCTTTCTGGAGAAATTCACTCTGACTGGAGGGACCAGATCATGGAAGGATCAAAGGCTATCAAACTTCCTGTAACTTTTACTGGCCCAGTTACAGATCATGATGCTAGCGATTTGTGTGGCGTTAAAATACTTGGTGAAGAGACACAACAATTTTGGCAAGATCGTAAAGGTGCTGGCATTAATGCTATTCGTACATCTAGTCTGATTAGTCAAGCCGATATAGTGATAGTGAGGTTTGGCGCAAAGTTTAAGCAATGGAATGCTGCTTTTGATGCAGGCTATGCTGCCGCACTGAATAAGCCATTGATCATCATGCATGAAGAAGAACATAACCACGCATTAAAAGAGGTGGATGCTGCTGCTAATGCGACGGCTCGAAGTCCGGATCAGATAGTAGATATTTTGGCATACGTCATTAACGGCTAATAATTAATATTAATCGTTTAGAAAACCTCGCCTATCTGCAACTCATAGGGTTATTAATAACACCACGCCAGCCTTGGCAAAAGATGCAAGGCTGGCGATATGTTGGATATTAATCGAGAAATTAGAGCTATAAAATCTCTTCAAAAAAATTAGTCATTGCCTGCCAAGATCTTTGATAGGCAGACTCACTGTAGCTCATTCCATTATCGGGATCATTAGCTGAGGGGTGAGTAAATGCGTGGCAAGTATTACCATACCCATGTATCTGCCAGTCTGCTCCGGCAGCTTTCATCTCAGCAGCAAATGAAACAGCTTGATCAGGCGTTGCCATAGGATCATCCCACCCATGTAGGGCCAAAACCTTAGTCTGTATTTTATTTCCTTCTGTATTGCCAGGCGGAAAAAAGAGCCCATGGAAACTGACTACACCTTGAATCGAAGCGCCCACACGCGCCATATCTAAAACACATAAGCCGCCAAAACAATATCCAATAGCTGCCATTTTTGAAGCATCCACATTTTCTTGGGCGCGTGCCACATCGGATGCGTGTATTAATCGGTTCTGTAACATAGCCCGATCATCTAAAAATGGTTGCATAAGGCCTGCATTCTCCTCTGTACTATTACCTCGCACACCCTTACCGTACAGATCTATACAAAAGGCCGAATATCCGAGTTCGGCTAAGTTCCGTGCATTCGTCTGCTCATAATCGGTTAAGCCCGCCCATGCATGGGCAACAAGAACACAGGGAGCGGGTTTCTTAGAAGCATCATTCCATGCAAAATAACCTTCAAAGGTTTTACCATCCTGATCATAGTCCACAGTCTTAGCTTGAATTGTCATGAATAATTACTCTCCTAAGTAGATAACATTAAAAACTCTTATTTTTTATAGGCATTAGGGCTGAAGATCCTCAGCTCGACTTAACTGCCGAAAGTACTCCGCTACAACGTCTTCGTACTCCTGCGAAATATTAACAGGCGTCTGTGTGCGAACGGCAGATTCCTCAAATCCATATCCACCTGTAGTCAATTGCAACTCCAGTTGCTCAACAAGGCTCAACATTGCAAGATACTCCTGCTCTAGCAACTCGGGATTACCCCCTAAATTACCTCGCAGTGCATCAGCTAAGCGCCTTACAGCCTCTAACTCCTCAACAGTCAGTCCATCTGCACGAAGCCTTGTACCTAAAACAAGAAGATCACGCCCAGCTTCCTGCAATCTATCCTCTAACTCAGCATAGGCCTGCGAGTTTGGAGTCAATGAGCGAGTTGGATCCCAGAAACCTAGTCCCCTTCCATTCTCATTGATACCTACGCCTCCACCGCTTAACTGATTGCTTCCTGATTGTCCGCCAGCTGCTGGTTGGTCTTGGGTGCTAGCCTGCTGACCCTGTTGCCCTGTAATAGGATTTTGTAAATCTGCCAAATCCCTCCTTAGTTCCTGTAGCTCTGCAACAAGCTCTGATGTTGGGTTCTGTTCTGCTTGTTGTCCATCGCGTGCCTCGCGACTAGCAGTTGCAAGAGCCTGTTCTGTGTCTCGACGGAGATCATCAAGTGCAGTTGTGACAATACCTTCAAATGGTGAAAGTTCATCAGCAAGTCCTCTACGAATCATTTCCCCAGCATAAGCTAGGCGTCTTACAGCTTGGGTCCTTTGCAAATCAGAGAGTGCATCACTGAGTTGAGCAGATGCATCAGGTGTTTGATCTCTATATCTTTGCGAAACACGCTGCATTTCCTCCTCAAGTTCTTCTAGATCTGCCTGCATTAGCCATTTTCTCTCAGCTAATTCAATCGTTTCTTCATCACTAAGAGGATTTTCTCGAACTCCATCATCATCTCTATTCTCCAAAGCCTCACGTGCAACTTGCTGTAGCTCTGCAGCCAATCTTCTTTGTTCATTCAACAGCAATTCGGCGCGCTCGGAAAGATCTGAGAAAATCTCTTCTGCATCTGCTTGTCTTTGAGCTGTCAACTGCTCAAGTGCTCGATCCAGCTGACGACGTGCCTGCTCAACAGCTCTCTGGTTTTGATCTTGATCCATGCCATTCTGTGCCTGTGCACGATCCATTGCCTGGAGCGCATTATCCAGTTGGCGAATCGCCCCGGACGTCGCATCACCCTGCGTGCTTTGCCCTGATTGCTGCTGAGCTGATTGCTGACGGAGCTGTTCTAATTGACTACGTAGCTCTTCCGTCTCTCGCCTTAGTTCTTCTTGACGCCAGCGCTCCTCCTCAGTCAGAGCCTGTTGTTGGTTAGCCTGACGGGCCAGACTTTCTTGCCGATTCGCAAGCTCCCGTAGCTTGGCAATTGCCTCATCCACCTCGGCTTCTGGCGTATCAAAAGAGGTAGGCGACTCTGTTTCATACTGATTCTTTTCGAGGTCCATCTCAAGCTCAAAAAGTTCGGCTAAATCACGACCAGCAAAACCACCAGGTCCACCTCCACCACCTTGTTGAGAAGACACCTGGATATCTGTAAAAACTGCCTCGGCCTTTAATAAATATTGCAAGGCTTCCTGTTCAGAAGGAACCGCATCATCAAATTCTAAATCTACCAAACGCTCCGCTGCAGGTATCATAGCCTCAGCAGCACTCTCAAGGCTTTGTACAAAAATCTGAATCTGCTCATCAACACTCGTTAGCTGCCGAGCTCGAGTACGATTGGCAAGTGTTCGAGCCTGATCTGCAAGAGTTCTCTGTAATTCAGACAACATCTGCGCGTTATCCTGGAGTTGCTGTTCATCCTGGAAACCAGTCTGTTCCTCTTTTTCCCTTATTAAATTCCACGTCGCAAGTAGTATTTCTTTTTGACGCTGAGAAATTTCATTCTGTTGTTGACCGCCACCGCCACCGCCACCGCCACCGCTCTGCATAGACTGCGAATAACTGCGATCAAAGGGTTGCACCTCGACAAAAAATAAATCCGTACGCTCAGACGTATCCCGATCATGCGCTTCTGCGTAATAGGAAATAAGGTCTCCTGGCACAAGGTTTGTAGTAATTGTCTCGTTGTTCGTTTCACTTGCTGTTAATAAATCTAACAAGTCACTCGAACCAACTGTCTTCCCCATCTCCTCAAGATAGAGAATCTCTTCACTCAACGTATAAGTACCACCTGCATCTAGCTCCACAACATTCCAATCACCACCATTAACGGCATAATGCAATTCTAGTCTGTCTAAACTGAAATCATCAGTAGCTTCAACTCGTATAGATACTTCTTCAATGTTGCTAGCCTTCCAGTCACGTCCAGGCTTCATAACCTTGACGACTGGCTTATTGTCGGGAACAACATCAATAAAGTAATCGTCTGAGAGCCTCACTGGATCAGAATTAAAGAAAGTGGATACGTAGTACTCACCATCCTCTTCAACCTCTAGGGTAGTCGTTGCAATAGGTCCTGCAGTCACCATAGATAATGTTTGTCCGTTAACATTCAGTTCAGCGCCATCGAGGGGTTGGTCTGTTGTTACCTCAACCTCAACTCGCGTGCCTGCTACCGCACGAATATCTCCACCCACACTCACCACTTCAGACTCTAACTCCGTCCATCTTGGATAATGGTATGTCAACCTAACATTACTGACTCTTGGAAGATCAACTACCTCAATTGAATATTCCGCACTGTGTACACCTGCAGAAACCACGTAGTAACGGAATGGTTCACGAATTCCAAAAAAAGTGAATTCAAAGCCATCATCTTCACTAGTCAGCATAGGAGCAGTTTCCCACTCTTCATTTCCCTCAAAAAGAGCAAATACTTGGGCCCCAGACGGATCAAAGCCCTCAGCATTAGCGTCAACAAAAAGATCGCCCCCTCTTCGTACAGCACTGTTACCTGGGTTTACAGTAATTCTTTGTGGTGGCAACGTGTCAGACAGGGCCCATCCAGCCCAAAGATGGCGAGCACCATATCTCCAATTATCTGGCCCAAAAGAACCGACCCAAACAAGCACTGCAAGTGCGATAAAACCAAAAACTGCAGGGACTGTTATCTCCCAGCTAGGGATTCTTAATGAGACAGGTATCTTTCGCGCAAAAGCCAAAGCATCTTCAGCCAGAAGGCCAAGAAATGGAGAACGCTGTTCCAAGTTCTCATCATTTTGAGACGAAAGTTGATCATAGGTTTCAATACGACCATCAAAATCCGGAGCTCTCTTTTCTATCTCAGGAATACCACGGGTCGAACGTAAGACTCGCAAGGGGTATACGAAAAGTGCTATTAAGATTACGGCCAACAAAAACACCAATGCCACACGAGCCCCACCCATGAGTCCGGGAGGAAAGGCTTGGCGCGTTCCGATAAAAACTGCCAATAAAGTAACTACTAATGCAGTAAAACATAGTGCCGCTAGGCCTCGAGCGACAATTAATGTTCTTAAGCGCTGACGAAACTCACCAAGGTATTGTTCAAGTTGTGTTCGTGGGGTCATGCTGCAATTCCTCTTCGCACACTAAGATGCCAGTTTCCGACCCAGGATTCCACGATAACTAGAGCCAAAAGCAAAAAGAGGATCAAGGGCCAGAGATCTGTAGATGCATCATCAACGATTTCCATGCTTCCTCCTGCATCTTGTACAGGCCCTGAACCAAGCTCACTCCATCGAATAAATCCGTTATCAGGCATTGAAGTCACATCCGACTCCTGTGCATCTATATTGACTGCTACAGACTCGGTTTGCCCCGAAGCCAATACCTCATAAAAGCCAATTTGATCAACAATTACCTCGCCACCCGCACCTGCGCCCGCTAAACCAAGAGCTGTTTCTCCATCAGGCCTAAATATCTGTCCACCAGAAAACCCCATTGACCGAGATGAGAGAGTGCCGCCTAATCTGGCAACAGTACTAATACGGTCATCGCCTGCCATATAAGAAGAAAGCTGTGCCATAAATGGAACAAATACCGGCTGTAAAGGCAAATCATTCCATTCTCTATCTAGAGAGGAAGTAAAAATCAGGGCACGTCCCTCGCCTATAGGATGCTCTATGAGCAATGGCGAACCATCCTCAAGCCGCATAAGAACCGTATCAGATGACTGAGTCTCTACTGGAATATGGCGATAAAACCTCGCTGATCTTAGCCCTTCTAACTGTCTAAGTACTGAATGTGAACCGTCCACATTTCCAACAGATAGAAATCCTCCATCCTCAACCCTGAACTGCGAGAAAGAACCGAGACTATGTCCGGTTATTGGCAAAGAATTTAGACCTGCTGAACGCTGGGACAACGCCATAAAAACAGCCCCACCAGATTCTACGTAATCACTGAGAACCACAGAATCATTCTCTACTAATACACCAGCATCAGCGATTACGATAAATACGTAATTTTCAAGAGATTGCCTAGTCAGTTCCACTGGTGAAATTTGCTGAATCTCATAGACCTGAGCAGCTAACGTCTGGAGTGCTGATGTCAAAAATAATGAGGTGCTATCCCGGTTATTACTACTGACCAAAAGAATAGGCCGAGGTATAGGCTGTTTCACAACCAAGTATCGCTCATCATCTAACGTTAGTTCATCATTAGGGCTTAGCTCTGCAACAACTTGATTTATTCCAGTAGAAAGGTCTACCCCAATAAAATTGACTTGTGCAGTCTGACCCGCTCCAACAGAAACATTTTGTGTTGCAACCTCTGTTCCGTTTAGTCGCAATGTAACGGTTCTCTCTACATCCTGTTCAGAATATCCACGAAGGCTAGCAGTTAATTCACCTGATAATGCTGACCAGACAAGTCCGTCTAAAGCCCAGTTTTCTTCTCCCGCGACCGATATGTTATGAACTACTAATTCCAATGAAGTACGAGGGGCTAAATCAGCAAAACGCGTGGGCAGGGCGCTCTGTTGTGCATCTGTGATGATATGCAAAACCACTGGCAACTCTGCTCCACGAAGC
>CEQN01184066.1_pt1 | contig 10966 bp, 16 predicted proteins | sample 427011 | NCBI WGS metagenome assembly CEQN01 (sample SAMEA2621277, study PRJEB7988) | marine metagenome | biome: marine biome (ENVO:00000447); feature: deep chlorophyll maximum layer (ENVO:xxxxxxxx); material: "saline water (ENVO:00002010), including plankton (ENVO:xxxxxxxx)" | depth 120 m
ATTGCAGAATTACATTCCTGCCGCGTGGACCCAAGGTTGCTGCCGTATAATCGGCTAGTAGATTGACACCGTTTAGAATCTTCTGACTCAAAGCGGTACCATGCTCATAATGTTTGGACAATGTACACCTCTCGTTTATGTCCTATTATACCCCAACTACACGGGGATGTCAAATTGTTTTATTTAGAACCTTCGGTTTTCTTGAGCGTGTCAACAATGGTATTGCCATCGAGGATCGCTTCTTTAGCATAGCCTGCTGCGTGGTCCCTACGCTTTGAACTGAAGTACTTTCCGATGTTCACGCTGAAGTCCTTTGTTGTCTCCAACAGAGTCATTACATCGCCTTCCATCTTCTCAATATAGATGTCGGCGCATTTGTTGATGTTGTCAGCCGACAGATTGAGGATGCCATAGAATTGAACAGTGGCTAGTTTTCTCATGTTAGTCATCTCTGTTCTGGTGATTGTCCACTGACTGCCACCCTCCTTGCCTGACTCAGCTAGAAGTCTCTCTTCTGCCATCAACCGCTTTTCTCTTTCATGAAATTCTCCGAAGAAAGATTCCGAAACTGGTTCAGCTTCTTTTTCCTTGATAGCTGCAGCGTACGCCTTATCGTAAGCTCTCTTTAAACCTTTTATTGTCTTCTCATCAGTAATCTCTGGATGGCTCGACAGCCATGCCTCAAAGCTTCCCTTGCCAGTTGCAGCGTCAGACTCCGCTTGCTCTGCGGCATTGAGTCCGATGCCCTGCACGCGAGCCGCTTTGTCAAACTTGTCTCTCTTCTTCTGCGGATCCGGCGGGAGTGCAGCTTGTTCATCGAAGTTACCTTCGGCATCGAGGTTCTTGTAGAACATACCTCTGCCCTTTGTGTAGCCCGGTACTTGTTGAAGGATCTGGAACATCTGCAGCTTCCACTCGGGAGAGTCGTTCCAGCTTCTAATATGCCCTGCCAAAGTCGGACCCATTTTACCTAGAAGAGCCTTCTCGTTATTAGACTCGCCCATGATATCGATGAAGTTATTGCGGTCAATAATAAAATCCCAGATTGCCAACTCAGAAATATTATCGTCCTCAGTATTCTTTCGAGCGATGAGGTACTTAATCTGTGGAACACCAGAGCCTCCACGAATAAACAGATAATCTATAAGGTTAGTAAAGCTCCCGTGGATGCCCGTGTCAGGACTGAGCAGCTTCAAGCTAACCGGCTCGTCATCACCAGTCACAAAGTCCTCAATGGGCAACGTGCCACCGACGCGACCAGCGATCTGCTTGCCGCCAGTGACTGCAGCCATGAACCCCTCAAAGACAAAACCGGCTGAAGACTCACTATAGTCATTGAGACAAGCCTGAAGCGACTCGATAATTTGCATCATGTTTAGTACTGCGTTGAATCTACCGCCGCGAGCCTTGTTGACTGCCTCATTTGGATCGATGAAGGAGTTGATGTGTAGGATTCGTGACTTGATATCTGGCTGTCTCGTAATCGATGCAAAGATTCTCTCAATATCTTCTCGCGATTGACTATCGGGATCCCCCCAAGCTTCATTAGGAACCAGTGCGGGGATATCAATCTTATAGCTGAAGCGACCGGTCTTTTTCTTCTTCTCATTCATCTGCTGCATGCCGCGAGCATCTTGCATCGCGTTTTGTGTGAGCATCGCCTGAAGATCATCTTTGCTCATGCCACTGTCGGCTAGCATCTTAATCGCCTCGACCATTTCAGAATCTACGCCAACCATCAGAAGCTGACGATAGATCTCTTTCCATTGTTCGGGAGGCAAACGAGCCTCATTCATAGCCATGTTTGGCGCGGCACGATCTCCAAGACCCTGCGGGTTTGCAACATGGAGCATCACTGCATCCACCATTGCTACGTCTGGTTCTCCCATGATTGCAGCGACCGTGCGCTCAACCATTCCGCGATCAACCTGACCCGGTGGCAACTCATTAGCAATCATCTCGGGATTGATCTGCTGATCAAAAGCAGCCGGCTTATCGCCGGCACCATGGTCAGGGTACATATTCTCGATCATTTCCACCAGCATGTCTAAGTTTAATGTCGGGGTGCTTTCTGTCTTCTTGTTGAAGTAGATTTCAACAAGCTTGTCCAATTCACTTTTATTGCTCATATAATAATTAGTCCTCTATTTCCTCTTTTACTTCATCAAGTAGCTGTAAAAGGTCTAAACCTGCACAATCGATCTTGCCTCTGGTTATATTGTAATGGTTGATAAATCCCTTGAACGTACCTCTTGCCGCCTTAGAGTCAACGCTAGTGTTGAGTTGTCCGTTCTTCATGGGTACTTCTAGCGGAATGCCAATGCCCTTGTGGATGGCTTTCCACAATGCCTTCAGTGCATCAATCTGTATCGGATAAAAGTCCAGAAACGGATCTAGTTTTCGACCGTGGACCCATGCGCCATCTTGTATCGGGCGTTCGCCAAAGCCGTTCTTCACATACCAATTTTGATACTTGGGGTAGTATGCGTTACTGATCTCTACACCTATGGACCGGTGATTAGCCTTGCCATTGCCTGCATGCCATGCTCCGTGCTGGGTGTCAAGTAGCTGGTAGATCGTACCATCGTTGTCAATACAGAAGTGGACTGAAATCCCTCGGCGTCCAAGCACCATAGCGCAGGACTCTGACGATAGGCACACGTCCCAGTGATTTACAAACATGTTTGGTTTACGATCTGGCTTGCCCGCGTAGTCATAGTACGACTTCTCATCAGAGTCCAAGCCTAAAGGCTCATCCCACAACACAACCTTATCCCAATCAATCTCAAGGAATTTGCCATTATGCACAATGTGTTTGCGATCTGCGCAATACTTCTCGCCCTTCTGATAAGGTGACGGGTGTGGCGAGTGTTGCGAAATTTCTGCTTCGCGCTCAGTCCAGATTCTTCTATAAGTTGCAGGACCAACCAAGCCATCGGCAGTCAGTCCCATCCTCTTTTGCCAATCCTTTACGGAATCAACAAGCTCATCATCATTGTACTTGCAACCAAACCATGAAGGCTCCCAGCCTAGGGAGTCTTGAGAGGATTTGTTATAAAATACTTTGTCCACAGCCATGTCCTAAAGGTTAATAATGTCAGACAATAATGTCTGCAATCCCATACTCAACAGCTTCAGACGCTGAGAGATAAACATTCACCTTTCTTTCTAGAAGTCTCTTTAGCGTACGCTTGGTCAGGCTAGTCTCTTTAACCAATGCTTCCATGTACGTTTCTTGAGAGTTTCTAATCTCTTCCATTTCATTTTCTAGGCTATGAATGGAGCCGTGGTTGCCTCCGATAACCGAATGAATCATTACGCGACAGTTCGCGCCGATCTTTCGTTGACCCTTGGTGCCAGCAGCCAACAGTAGAACACCAGCCGACATTACTTTGCCGACACCGAATGTGTGGATTTCGCAATCCTTCTGGATCATTCTCATAATATCATACAAAGCAAACATGTCATCAGCATTGCCTCCGTATGTCGAGATAAGAAACTCCATAGGTTCCCACCTCTGCGCTCCCTCGGGATCTTCTCTTTTCCCTGAGTTGTGAAGCACAAGCAGACCGCTTAAAGTCTCTTGCGCCTTTTCTTCGTTAATGTCACCGTATAGCCCAACGATGCGCATTTCATCATCGGGAGGTCCACCAGCCAATAAAGCCTCTAAAGTCGATGCCGAGATCTCTTCTGCTTCTACGGGTGCTGCTACTTCTTCTTCCTTATCTTCTTTCTTCTTCGGACTCATAATCATCTACTCTTCCTATGTTGTTGATTTAAATGCTGGATTGCGCCGTCCCAGTCTGAAAACTTAACAAACTGCCGACGATATAGTGTCGGATAGTTGTCCAAGTATCCTTGAATGACTGACGATTTCCATCTTTTAAAGTTGTACTCATCCATATTTCTTTCTCGGATGGTTGTTGCACTATCTCCGGTCTGGTCGATAGCATCATACTTCATAGCTCTGATGAACTCGACATCTTCGGCAACATTAATAATGAGCTTGAGTGTTTGATCGCCGACTTTCTGTACAAACATGCCAGTTCGACCAATCGTCACCAAATTAGACCACACAATTCCTAACACATATCCTGCTACTAATGGCAAGATCCATGTAAATTCCATAATAACTCCGTTATATGCACAACTACCCTACAGTATAAACTATAGGGTAGCAGTTTTAAAGTAATATATTATTTAAGGTTGGCATTTTACCGCTTGGTGTTTTTAGAAGCCTTAATAAGTCTTGCGGCGACTCTGCGAGCGACTTCATTAATAGTTGCTTCGTCGTCAGCAAGCTTAATTCCTGCGTCTTCAAGCTCTTGCATAAGAGGCTCTTCTTCTCCACCCTCGGGTGGTAGCTCCTCATCGCCCATCGCTGGCTCCATTTCTTCGCCATCTTCAGGTGCCTCTTCTTCGCCACCCTCCATGCTAACATCAGCGCCTTGCTTCTGTAGTGCAGCAACGATGTCTCCAACAAGCTCCTGTGCATCAACTTCTACGGTATCAGCACCCTCTTCGGGCATCTCTTCTTCTGGTCCTTCGTCGCCGGGAAGCTCTTCTTCCTCGCCGCCCATTGGTGGACCACCCAATTCCATCTCTTGTTCTTCTTCGCCAAGCTCAGTCAGAAACTGGTCAGCGAGGTTGTTTTCGATCTCAGCCAGACGCATAAACCTGCGTGTGATTGATTCGTTTAAAATTAATTTTTTGCTCATAGCCGTGTAATCTCCTAATAATATATTATATGAAGGCTTCGATAATAAATAGTTGGGGAATTAGCAAATGTCCCTAACTGTCGAATAAAAATTCTTTTAAATCCGCTGCTCGCAAGGCTATTTTCTTTAGCGCTCGCTTCTCTATCTGCTGTATTCTTGCTGGCGTATAGCCTAATCTTTTGGCAACCTCCGCTAAGGTCATTGCCCCATGCGTCTCAATCGCTGCGAGAGTGCAGTTTAAATCTTCTGGATAGTCTATCCACAGCCTACACTCTTTCTTCCGACATTGCTTTTGTTTGCGCATGCATAAAGCTGCACATTTTCGCATTACAAAGCGCCTTTTATGCGCTCGGATTCTGTCATAGCGGCATGAATCTTGGAGATTTCCGTATACCCATCAACAATGTTAATATGGTCACACCGGTGCCACTCTTCCGTAAACTCTGGAGGTACCGGTGTCGTGAATTTGATCTTAAACCATCGCCACGGTGGAAGCGGTGCCCCACATTCTCTCATTTCTGTATCCACAATCACGCCATAATATCCCGGTGTGGTTTTGCGGTTCCATATTACAATTTTACCTTTATAATCCATCATGTTCCTCTTCGATCATGTCAAATATGTTTTCAATTTCTCTTGGGTTGAGCGCCAGACTGGTCTTTAGCTCCTCCCCTTTCTCTCTCAGCTTTTTGGACTTCTGGTTCCTGACCTTGCTGAGTGAGCTTTTTTCAGACTTTAATGTTTCCATAAAAGCCATAAAATCCTCATCTTGATTCAAGTATGCGTCAATGCATCCCCGAAAAAACTGCGACTGCTTGACCCCATCATAGTGCAGGCGAACCCGCAAGTTGGCATGGGTAATATCATTCTCACGAAACACCACTCTTTTGTTGTACTGGTCGTCAGACATTATTTACGCCCCAAAATGTGGGTACCGGACTCGGAAATACCAGAGGCAGTCTGTCTTATAAAACGACCCTTGATTTGCATTTCGCGGAGAGATCGCGCACCTGAATATGAAAAGCCGCTACGGATGCCGTTGTCTATCTGAGATAATACGTCTGCCACGTATCCCTTATAAGGAATAGTTGTCGAAATACCCTCTAGCGACGATGTAGATCCACGCCAATCTTTTTGCGCTTCTTTGGATGCCATGCCTCTGTATGTCTTTCTCTTATCGCCATTGACATAGACAAACTCGCCGGGTGATTCAGCCGTGCCTGCTAGCAGGGAGCCAACCATTACACAGTCTGCACCAGCGGCGAGTGCTTTAACGATGTCGCCACTGTTACGCAGCCCGCCGTCAGCAATAATAGACACTCCATGGACAGTGTTGGCACACTCCATGATCGTCTCAAGACCGGGCACTCCGTGTCCCGTTTGAATGCGCGTCGAGCAAATTGATCCCCCTCCGATGTTACATCGAACCGAGTCTGCCCCCCACTGCGCCAAGGCATCAACCCCATCGAGGGTGGCTACGTTTCCAGCCATGATGTGACAGCCAGTCCCACAGGCATCGCGGATATTATGAATAGCCTCTTTCATTAGGATGTGATGACCGTGAGCAACATCGACACAGATAAAGTCAGCACCAGCATATCGCAAAAGCACAGCGCGATTTACATAGTCTCCAGTGACTCCAACTGCAGCGCCCACTTGAACGCCGCCCTCTGTCTTAAATCGGTTATCTTTCGCTAACCTAACCATGTCTGTCTGCTCTTCAATCGTGCAATAGCGATGAATGATGCCAACGCCACCGAAGCGGTTCATGCACTCTGCCATTAAAGGTCCGGTCACTGTATCCATCGGCGATGAAATAACTGGAAGCCCTAGTTTAATCTTCCTTTCGTCATGCCATCCCAGAGTTGTGCCGACATCCACCTCTTTGCGGCTACGGATATCCGAATACTGCGGCAGAAGCAGCACGTCGTCATAACTAAGGGCTACCTTGGCTCTCATTTTAATTCTCCCTTTTCGTAATTCTCAACTACGCGCTGCGCGGCGCTCCAGCAATCTGGACAGTACAGGCGAACAACCTTTTCTTGCTCTCGCACAACCACGTTCCATGTAGACAACATTTCTCTGTTCTGCTTATCAAACTCTGCCTCACACATCATACAAGACTCAGGCAGCTTTGTATAGATGTTCATTTTGTCGGCAAGATCTTGATTGCCTTGCTTCTTTTCCATTTTGGCTGAAGCCCTGCGCTGCTTTCGATTCACGACTTCTCCATCGTGGAGACGGTTGGCTTCGGATCGCGAACTCGATTGTGATCGAACACCACAACGGCTGACGGAAATGGCGCAGAGTTTTTGCTGTCGCCAAACTTAAGTCTACCTTTAACGAAGTGAATCTCAGCAGCCTTCATAACATAGTCATGCCAATAGCGAGTGTCTGTACGTGCAGGGATCAGCATGACCACTCGGGTATGATCCTTTTTCCCCTCTCGGTATCCCTTCGCAATCCACTGGTCGATGCCACGACCGTATGGAGGGTTGACGAAAACATTTTCACCTTCCCAATCCTTAGTAAGTCCGTTCTCTGCTTCTGTGTAGAAGTTGGAGCACTTGGTATTATACGGGGTCGCACAAGGATCCAGAGTAAACTTTCCAAATCGCCAGTTTAGCTTGTCGAAGAATTCTTGTGGTGTTGCCCAGTTGCCTGTAGCGCTGGAAAACATTGTCTTTTGTGTTGCTGGGTTCATTCGCCTGTACTCCCTAGTGCGCCGTCTCCACGGTCGCTGATTGTGATTGGATACCAACCATATAAATTATCGTCGCCTCGGCGCTCCATTGCACGGAAGTGTACAACCGGAGTCATGACCACTTGTGCAATCTTCGCATGCGGTTCAATAACTTGCGTTGTTTGACCAATGTTGTGAAGGTTAATAAATACCTCGCCATCATAACCTGAGTCAATTACACAGGCTCCTACAACAAGGCTACGTTTAGCTGCCATGCCGGAACGGTTCTTGACCTCTAGCATGTAACCATGCGGGATTCCAAACTTGATTCCGGTTGGCAGGACCGCACTAGTACCCGGTTCGATTGTGACCGGATCTAGCAGCTTCGGGCTGAAATGAACGTCCAGCCCTGCATCGCTCGGATTAGCTCTCGATGGCGGGTGAACATTGAAGTGCGTACGGCACCATTCGATCATCATTATTCATCATCCTCGATGTCAGGGTTCGCAGCAGTCGAAAGGACGCTGTAGGTTTGATAAAGCTCGTCAAGATCTACTTCGCCCTTCATAAGACGATAAGCCTTGACAGCGATGCTCATTTCTTCACGGGTGAGCCAGCCTTGACGCCGATACTCGTTCCGCAAATCGCGACGATGCTCCTTGTAAGGCTCCATCGCGTCTTCGATCTCCTTAAGAGAACGAACATACTCTACGATATATCGCTGACGACGGACTTCTGCCTTAGAAACAACGGGCTTGCTTTCTGTACTCATTTTTGCTCCTTTGAATGAGTTATTAAGTGTCTCTATAATACCAGTTTAACGTACTGGTGTCAACCTATTTCTTTTTATTTTTATCGAAATTTCGCCATCTATAGTCTTGAAACTCGATAATATTGTCCCTTAAAAAATCGTCGGGACTGTGGCGATAATGCCTCTCGTAATCTTCCATCATTTCCCTCATCAACCTCTCCATTCGCTTTTTTCGACGGCGTGCGGCAATAACTGCCACCAGCGCAAAGACGGAGAACAGTACGAAAAAGGAACTGAATACGATTATTAATGCTTCTGTCATGCTCTAACTAGTTGTTATTATTCAAATTTAAAATTCACGTCAATGTCTACAGATAGATGTGGCACGCCAATTTTCTGCGCCAACCCATGCTCAAGACACTCGGTGGAGTCTAGATACCAGTCGGCATGTCCCTTCTCATGAATCAATTTCAAAAAATAGGTTTTATTCTTGCCGCAATTTTCAGCCATCATGTAGTATAGCTTTTTATTTAGTCTCTCAGCTTCCTTGGTGTCTGCCTTAAGCTCTTCAATCTTTCCAAAAGCACCACTGCTAACGTCATGAATCATGACTGTCGCATGAGGGTCCATATATCGCATACCCTCGTTACCAAAGCTGAACAGGAGCGCTCCGCAGGACATCGCCTTGCCTTGCACAATGGTCGCGACGGGCAACTGAGAGTTTTGAATGTCTGAGATCATCGACATCAAGCTGTATACCTGCCCGCCGTATGAGTCAATCACCACCGGAACGACAGGCTGACCCGTCAAGTGAGCCTTTGCCATCAGCGACGAAAATTCTTTAGCCGCAGGCTCGTCAAACTTACGAACACGGATGACAACTGGAAAATTGTCCTTTAGTTCGTAGCTCTTAAGATGCGGACTATCGTTAATAATGTGTTTCATTTTTTGCCTTAATTAAGTTTAATAAGTTTGTCGGGGTTAAGCCCATTCTCTGTGTTTCGATTCTCTACAATCTGCAGCATCTCTTTTTCGTTGCTCAAAATCGTATCCCGTTTTGATAGATTACAATCACTGCAGCTAGTAACTAGGTTGCTTAACTTGTCAGTGCCACCTTTTGCAACGGGATGAACATGGTCTATGTGCATAACTATATTTTCATCCGTTGCAGAGGATTTACCACAGTAGATGCAGCGAAATTTGTCACGATTTAGCACCACAAACCTGCCGTTGCTTGACTTGTTATCCCAATTGGACTTCTGGCTTGGGCGGCATTTCGCATTGCAATAAACATGGTTGGCAGATTTTTTATAAAACGCTTCTCCGCATGTTTTGCATTCGGCATTGTGTCTGTGAAATTGCGTCTTCAGAGCTTTACGAAACTGTGCTTGAGTTTTTGGCGGGCGACCAATCCCTGCCGACCGCTGCAGTGGAAAGTTTAATATTGCGTCATCACCATAATAGTGTACATTAGCCTCATCAGCTACTTCAGCAGCCAACTTTGCGTCATGATAGGTGCCTAAGACTTTCTTCTTCTTAGTCGTTGGATCCATGACGTATGCTTGATAGCGCACGGCACCAGAACTTCGGGTGTCTCTCTGAACACCTCTGTATCCTGACTTAGAATCTGCTCTCACCTTTCTACCATGTGAATACTGCCTCTGTTTCATCCCTATCCCAGTAGCTTGAAGTTGTGATGAATCGAGCGAGTACTAAAACCCCACTTAGGATCATAGTCCAACTTTGCCATGTACGGACGATTGATCTGTACATCATCGCCACGTTCAGGCTTGACGCCCCAGCACTTGATCTTTGTGGTCTTGCTGGTAGAATCGATGACCTCGACAATCCAGTAAACCTTACCGTGCTTTGTCTTGCGCGGCACGATCTTGCGTGGCACAAACCATGCAACCCGAAGGTCTGGATCGAACTCGCCAAGAGGCGGGACAAACCTTTCCTCTAGTCGGCGGCGCACATGCTCATCTAGGACCAGATCAAACGGGAAGACCCCGGTGAGATCAACCTTGTACTGAATCAGCTCTTCCTCGGTGAAGTCGCCCTCTGGGGAGTATAGCTCGATATTTGTTGCAAACTTCTTCTTGTTCTTGGGACGGTCTACTGCAACAGCCGACCAGAAATGCTTCAGCCCTGTGAATCGATCATCCATCAAGCCGTTCAAAGCCTGACAGCGAATCAATACATCGAGAGCTTTCTTGTTCAACTTTGAGTACGTGATGTTCTCATTGAACAAGAACTCCTCAATGTTATTAAACGGACGGTTCGCAAGCACCTGTGCAATAGCTGCATCACCCAAGCCCTTAACCGAAGTCAGCGGCTGGATGAGCATGGAACCATCCTCACTGATCTCCCAGACATTGCCTGACTTGTTGATATCCAGTGGAGCAATCTCAAAGCCAAAGTTTTTAGCAATGTTGATCGCCTTCTCCTTGCGAGATTCTGGCTCCTTGTCCAAGAAAGCTGCCAGCCACTCAGCAGGATAATAATTCATTAGCCATGCGCATTGGTACGAGAGGACCGAGTACGATACTGCATGTGACTTATTGAAGCCATAACCAGAAAAGTACTCAAAAGTATCCCACAGTCTTTCAGCGTCTGCGATCTTGATGCCTTTCTCCTGACACCCTTCAACAAACTTTTTATGAATAAGCGCTTTCTTGTCATTCTTACCTGTTCCCTTCTTAGTAAGTAGCTTACGCAGCAGATTACCTTCATCGAGAGTCAAGTCCTTGCCCAGCTTGTGAGCCAAGATAGCAATCTGCTCTTGGAAGATCAGGAAACCATAAGTCTCCTGAG
>CEQN01206450.1_pt1 | contig 10965 bp, 13 predicted proteins | sample 427011 | NCBI WGS metagenome assembly CEQN01 (sample SAMEA2621277, study PRJEB7988) | marine metagenome | biome: marine biome (ENVO:00000447); feature: deep chlorophyll maximum layer (ENVO:xxxxxxxx); material: "saline water (ENVO:00002010), including plankton (ENVO:xxxxxxxx)" | depth 120 m
AAGAGGGCTTTGAAGACCTTCTCTCCCGAGGTCCGATATACCTCTTCGATCACTTCGGATCTACAGACATGGACACCATAGAGAACCGTATTCGCTACATGAAGCACGGCCTCGGTTGTGACGTAGTCTTTTTAGATCATGTGAGCATATTGATTTCGGGCATGACCGGAGAGACTACAAACGAGAGAACCATGGTCGACGCTATTGTCCACCGCCTTCGTGTTCTTTGCAGTGAGTTGGATCTTGCGCTCATTCTGGTGTCTCACCTTCGTCGTCCGAGTGGCGACACAGGTCACGAGGGAGGTGCAAAGGTATCTCTCGCACAACTCAGATCCTCACATTCTATCGCGCAACTCTCGGACGGCTGCATTGGCCTCGAGGTTGATGCCGAGGATCCGACTGCAGGTCTTAGAAATCTTGTTGTCCTTAAGAACCGATTTACAGGTGAAGTCGGTCCTGCAGGTCAACTTCAGTACGACAGAGAAAAAGGGCGTCTGTCGTCAATAGAAGACTTTAGCCCATTTTAAACAGGAGTATCAAATGAACGACTTAAAGAACAACTGGCAACAATCAGAGTTGCCTTTCGAAATACTCGATTCCGAGATCAATAGGATGGCTGACGCTTATCTCGACTACACGTTGAACACTTCGATACAGGCTTATCATTCAGTCAATCACTCGAAAAAGGAACGACAGATCCTCAAGGTTATTTTTGATGCAGGTGATCGAGGGATCATCAGTTCGGAGATACAGCAAAAACTACCGCACATGCCGTATGGATCCGTAACCTCAAGTTTTAAGAAACTCACTGACGATGGTGTCATTGAGTGTGTTGGTATCCGCAAGAACTTTCGCGGAAGAAATCAAAAAGTTTGGAGATCCACTCAATGATAACTAGAGCATCTGAAACTTACAATTACACCATGAATGAGTACCAAGCGGACATGGCGCACACTGCAATCTACAACGACAAAATCATCTACCCTACATTCGGACTAGTGAATGAGGCCGGAGAGGTTGCAGGTAAGATCAAGAAGATCATGCGAGACGAACAGGTGTCTGTAGAGGGCTTCGTACTTAACGACAAACAAAGGGCTGCAGTAGCGGCTGAGTTGGGTGACGTTCTCTGGTACATTGCGGCTCTAGCAAGAGATCTCAATGTCTCTCTAAATGAAATCGCGAAGATGAACATCGACAAACTTCATGACCGTCAAAAGCGTGGAGTAATCGGTGGCTCTGGAGACAACCGCTGAGATGGATCTTCGACCTAGAAAGCAACGGTCTACTTCCAACCATGGACAGGATACACTGTCTTGTGTTGAGAGACATAGACAACAAAGACGTCAGGCAGTTTGGTCCTGATGAAATAGATGAGGGTGTTCAACTCTTGGCAGAAGCCGAGGAGATCATTGGACACAACATCATCGATTTTGATATCCCTGCAATTCAACTCGTATATCCCGACTTCAAACCGACAGGCACGGTGACGGATACCTTGGTTCTTTCTAGGTTAATCAAGCACGAGTTGTTCGCAGAAGATGCAGAGAGAGGCTTCAGCATCGATGACTTCCCTAAACGAATGTGGGGCAGTCATTCTCTGAAGGCTTGGGGACTTCGACTGTACAACTTCAAAGATGATTATGAGGGTGGATGGGAAGAGTTCTCAGATGAGATGTTGACGTACTGTGTCCAAGACACGCATGTCACTCACACTCTCTACCACCACCTCATGAAGACAGATCCGAGTGAACAATCGATCTACCTCGAACACCGGATGGCTGAGATCTGCAAAGAGATCGGTAACAATGGTTGGACTTTCGATGGTTCAGCGGCTGCCGAACTATATGCCGACCTCAGTCAGAAGAGACACGAGATCGAGGACACCCTGAAGGATCTATTTCCGCCTTGGGAAGTGACTGAAGACTTCTATCCAAAACGAGACAACAAGACCCTCGGATACAAGAAGGACGAACTGTTTATCAAGAAAAAGACAGTCTACTTCAACGCCGGATCTCGACAGCATATTCAGCGGTGCCTAGAAGATAAGTACAACTGGAAACCCAAGACTTTCACTGAGAGCGGACAGGCCAAGATTGACGAAAAGGTCTTGAACAAATTGCCTTTCCCAGAAGCCAAGAAACTCGGTCAGTTCTTTCTACTACAGAAACGGATCGGAATGTTGGCGGAAGGTAATGGATCGTGGATGAAGAAGGTCTCAGACGATGGCAGACTTAGACATACTATTGTGTCCAACGCTTGCACATCATCGAGAGCGGCTCATCGATCACCAAACTTAGGTCAGGTGCCTAGCGCCGGATCTCCCTATGGCAAAGAGTGCAGAAGCCTTTTTGGTCCACCTAAAGGTTGGGTCTTATGCGGAACTGATTTGTCTGGGATCGAGGTCAGGTGTTTAGCCTCTTATCTTTATCCTTATGATAACGGTGAGTATGCCAAGCAGATCCTCGAAGGTGACATCCACACCTACAACCAAAAAGCGGCAGGTTTAGAGACACGCAACCAAGCCAAGACGTGGCTTTATGCAACGCTCTACGGCGCAGGTGATAGTCTCATTGGACAGATCGCAGGTGGTAAAGCCGCACTCGGAAGAAAACTAAAGCAGAACTATGACAAGGCAGTCCCTGCCTTTGCGACATTGAAAAAGCGACTAAAGCAAGCCTACGGAAGAGGTTACATCAAAGCCATCGATGGTCGGAAGTTACAGATACGCAGCGAACACCGTTGCCTCTCACAACTTCTGCAATCGTGCGGTGCCATTGTTTCGAAACAGTGGGTGATGATGACCTACGATGAAATCAAGAAACAACATGGCAACGACGCTTTTATCATGGGATGGATCCACGACGAGATGCAGATCGCTTGCCGAAATAATGAGGTAGCAGAACATGTCGGTAATATCGCTCGACGAATGGCGGAAGCGTCAGGCACTTCTCTCGGACTTAAAATCGGCATCGCCGCAGAATATTCCGTGGGCAAAACTTGGTGTGACACACACTGAAGAAGTCGATGATCATTTAGTCAATCTTGTAGCCCTCTATATCGTTCTCGATAGATCGTGGCGGAACCCTTTTACAGTAAAGTCAGACTTTGCTCGAAAGAGTGCCATGCACGTTGCTATCGCAGCGAGTGAGGGCTTCATAACCACAAAAGTCGATACGGACGTCTGGGGATCGCGATGGTGCATCACAGACGTTGGTATGGAAACCAAAGGAGAGGTCGATGAAGTCCTTAAAGAAATCCTACCCCCGTACAACCCTGCTAGTTGATGGAGATCTCTATCTCTACAGGATCCTCAGTTCATGTGAGACTGAGACTGACTGGGGTGAAGACATATGGAGTCTTTCCACAGATTTAAAGGAGGCTAAGAAAGCCTTCGATGATATGATGGAGTTCTTCAAACTCAAGTTACGAGCCGAAGACATCATCATAACTTTTTCTGGTCACAGCAACTTTCGGAAGTCGGTGGACCCGACCTACAAAGCGAGTCGAAAGAAGACCAGAAAGCCGATTGGTTATTCAACAATGATCGATTGGGTCAAAGAGAACTATCAAGTCATACAAATCGACAACCTCGAGGCGGACGACGTGATGGGTATCATGGGGTCTGTAGAAGGTACAAAAGCAATCATTGTGTCCGATGATAAGGATTTGAAATCCGTGCCTTGTAAACTCTACAGACCACAGACCGACGAGCGTCATGAGATCACTCTCGCAGACGCAGACAGACAGTTCTTTACGCAGACACTTACTGGTGACGTGACAGACGGTTACTCCGGCTGCCCGAAGATCGGACCAAAGACTGCAGAAAAAGTCCTCGGCATGTCGCCCAACTGGCGACTGGTCGTCAACGCCTACCAGAAAGAGAAACTCGATTTTAACTATGCGCTCACTCAAGCGCGACTTGCTCGGATCCTTCGTTCCACTGATTGGGATGATGAGAAGGGTGAGGTGAAACTATGGGAACCTGCAGCATGACTAGAATGGAAAAATTTATCCTCGACAACTGGAAACTATACGAACGCACCTGCAAGGCTGAGTGTAAGAGAGTGGCTCAGAAGACAGGCCATAAACGAAACTCATGGACCCACGAGAGGAATGTCTTTTATGGCGTCGAAACTAAAGCAGTAAGGGAGCGAAAGTATGGTGTTAAATCTCCGTCGCAACAGAAGATCGAAGACAGGTGCTTGCGTATCGTCGAACTCCACAAGCGAGGGATCACTTGGAACAAGATCGCGCAAAACTTGGGGATTAGGCATTGCAACATCGCTCGAGTCCTCAGACACCGAGGATACGAGCCAAATGTCTAATGACGATATAAAATCACCAGATCACTATGCTCAGTTTCCAATCGAGCCGATCATCTTCATCCAACGCAACCGCTTCGAGTTCTGGCGTGGGAACGTCATCAAGTACGTCTGTCGAGCCGGACACAAGGACGATGAGATCAAGGATCTACAAAAAGCAAAAAGATACATCGAAATGAGAATAAACGAATTAGAAGGGAAAGAAATAAATGAATAACTATTTACCAACAGATTACCAAGCGTTCATACACACATCACGATACGCTCGTTGGATTGAGGAGGAAGGCCGTAGAGAGACTTGGGCAGAGACAGTAGATCGATATATGTCAAATGTGGTGGGAGATAAGGTTAAACCAGAGATCCGCAAAGAGATCGAAGAAGCAATCCTTAACCTCGATGTTATGCCTAGCATGAGATCTCTAATGACTGCAGGTCCGGCATTAGAAAGAGATCACACTGCAGGTTACAACTGTTCATACACACCAATCGATCATCCTCGATGCTTCGATGAGGTCTTGTACATCTTACTCAATGGAACTGGTGTCGGCTTCAGCGTCGAAGAACAGTTCGTCAACAAACTCCAAGGCGTACCAATACTACTTTATGAGTCAGGTAACATCATCAGCGTTGCAGACTCGAAAGAAGGTTGGGCCAACGCCTACAGACAACTGATCGAAGAACTGTACCGAGGACGAATACCGAAGTTTAATGTGTCTCGGGTCCGACCAGAAGGTGCCAGACTAAAGACCTTCGGTGGCAGGGCTTCGGGTCCACAACCACTAGTAAATCTGTTTGACCACACGATCACAACTTTCCAAGCGGCAGCCGGAAGAAACCTAACGCCTCTCGAGGTCCACAGTATCATGACTAAGATTGGTGATGTGGTTGTAGTTGGTGGGGTCCGAAGGTCAGCAATGATCAGCCTCTCAGATCTCGAAGACACTGAGATGCGTGAAGCCAAAAGTGGCGAATGGTGGGAGGTAAACCCTCACTTTGGTCTAGCAAACAATTCAGTAGCCTACTCAGGTAAACCAAGTCACAAGAAGTTTCTTGAAGAATGGGATGCTTTAGTTGCATCAGGATCCGGAGAGCGTGGCATCTTCAATCGCAAGGCAGTCCAAGATCGGTGTAAAGCCGACGGCAAGCGAGATCCAGAAGTTCTCTATGGCACCAATCCGTGCAGTGAGATCGTCTTGGCTCCTCACCAGTTCTGCAACTTGACTGAGGTCTGCATTCGTCAGGGTGACACCATGGACGCGATCTGTCGCAAAGTCAGGATCGCTAGTATCCTCGGAACCGTACAGGCATCCTTCACCTACTTCCCCTACCTCCGTCCGATCTGGAAAGAAACGACAGAGAAAGAGGCACTCTTAGGCGTATCGATGACTGGGATCATGGACAATGCTTTGACTAACGGTAAGCATCCAAACCTAGCGCCAAGACTGCAGATGTTCAGAAAGATCGCCATAGATACCAACGAGTTCTATGCCAAGAGATTGGGTATCAATAAGGCGACTGCAGTTACTGCCGTGAAACCGTCGGGGACTGTCAGCCAACTGTGCGATACGGCGTCGGGAATACACTCTCGGCATAATGACTACTTCATCCGCATGGTTCGAGGTGACAAGAAGGATCCACTGACACAGTTTATGATCGATCAAGGAATCCCAAGTGAGGATTGCGTTAAAGATCCAGACAAAACTACTGTCTTTAGTTTTCCAATGAAAAGTCCAAATGGATCTATAACTCGTCACGATATGACAGCGATTGAACAACTAGAAATGTGGCTAATGTATCAGCGTCACTATACCTGTCATAAGCCGTCAGTAACTGTCGATGTACTACCACATGAATGGTATCAGGTAGGAGCATTTGTCTATAAACATTTTGACGAAATGTCTGGTGTTTCTTTCTTACCAAGGTTCGAGAGTACCTATCAGCAAATGCCTTATAATGATTGTTCAGAAATGGAGTATGAAGCGGCAAAACGAAAGATGCCTAGTCGAATAGATTGGGCGAAACTAAAACAATACGAGACAGAAGATACAACCAAAGGCAGTCAGACCATGGCGTGTGTTGGTGGTGTCTGTGAACTTGTTGATATCGAGGCAGCATAACGAGAGGCCCTTCGGGGCCTTTCCCACGACATACAGGGAAACAATAATAATGTTTACAGTAGAAACTGAAGACAACCACACTAAGGTTGTCGCTTTAGATGCTAGTGGAAAACACGAAGATATAGAGATGTATATTGAAGACAATGGTCGTGTGTTTATCCGACAGTGGGCAGAAGATCTGAAAGAATACCAAGTCCTAATTCTATCGTTCAATCAATTCTTGTCTTTGATGTCTTGCATTGACTCAGAGGACGGCATGTTTACGGTAGAGATCGGAGCAAAGGGAACCAAACAATGATTACTACTTTTGAAGATGGTGAAAACGCACCAAGTCTAAAAGACCTCCAAGTTCTCGTTGATGGCTATGTGGAACGAGTACACATACCGCACAAACCAGACTGGCAGTTGCTAGTGAACGAAGACGGTAGAATGAAGCAACTTCCGTACAATGAGGAAGCATCAAAATTATGTGGCAGACCAATCGTAGGCCACGCAGTTATACTCAAGGGTGATACACGTTTAACTTGAGGTGGAGGGACAGGCTGTCCAGACGAGCCGATCACACTCTGTCCCCCCTGATACCGAAGTATCAAAAAGACATATAGTTACTTAAATTAACTTGTCCAAGAAAAAACACTGATCAACGGTAAGTTTGTTGACCAGTGCAAAGTTTTAGAAAAGACGTCGGATCACCGTACCTTTCTGTGTTGCCAGATCTACTGGACCATTTGTTGGGCAGCGATCTGTGTTTTTTTGACTCTGTTTCTGAAGCCGTTTTCGAAGTGCTTCCAAGCCTCAATACGCTTGTAAAACTCCAGACGGTTTTCAGAGAACTTCTTGATGAACTCTGTTTGATCCATGGCGTTGATTGCAGCGATTGTCTTGGGTCCTATGAGACCATCGACTAAAGTGTCTGCCGTCTGTTGGGCGATTTTCACACTGCGTCTCGGACCCGAGTGAACTGCAAGATCGAATAAAAGGAGGTCGCAACCGTCACTGAGGCTGTCTCCGCGAACCCGATCCCAGTACCGCTCTTTGTAGATTGGAGACACGTCTTCCACTTTGAGATCTCTCATCTCTTGTTCAGTGACCTCTCGTCCTACCCAGTTCTCATAAGTTTTCTTGGTGATACCCATATTTGTAATACCACCGCTATCATGCTCAAGATTTGCGAAGCCTCCTTCTGACTTCAATATTTGAGCAAGACACTCGATCCAATTATCTTTCATATTAGTACATCCTTCTTGCACAATGTTTTCTCTGGGAACATCGCCACCCTCCATTGCAAAAGTGGTTGGACGCATAACAAAAGGCTGATCAGATACTTCATTTACCGAACCCTCTCATTGCGCGAAAACCGAACGAACTTGCGATTGAGGCATACATTCCCCAAGTCACCCACTGAGGGCACTTCTGTAAATTCTCGAAGCCCTGTTCCATAAATGGTTGAAGTGAAGGGACGAAATTGGCTGCCAAAATTAAGACAAAAACACCTGTCCACAGTTCATCTTTATAACTGTCTTTCGATGCGTTTATGGCTGCCTGTTCCCAGTTGATCTCACCTGTGGCGAGTTTCATTTTAGTCTCAGCCTCGGCCTGTTTAACCTTGGCTTTGCTATCAATGAATGTCGTGGCTAAATTTGCCACGCTAGTTAAAATTCCAATCATATGCTTTCCTTACTGTGTGGTGAAGAAGTAGATGGCGGCTCCGGCTGCACACAGTCCCAATAGGACTACACCTGCAATCGTCATCGCTTCGATCATCTCTTGTCTTTCTCTCTCCGCCCTACGGCGCTCTTCTTTACGTTTGCGCCTTGCTTCTGCTTGGTAACTCAACCAATCCTCCTTCAGACCTGCACGACCTTGATAGATCATCACCTGTATTAATTGTTCTTCGGTCTCTTTGATTTTCTCTAGCGCAAGGAACTCTTCTAGATCTTGCGCCTGAGTATTTTTTAACTGAGCCATAAACCCAGTTCGCTTTTTTTGTACCCTCTCCTCGAGCGCCGATTTGCTTGCAACAATCGTCCCGATCTGTGAAGCACAGTCGGCTAAAGATTTTCCGTTTCGGAGAAAACTTTTGACGGTCGAAAAGGCTGCGTTGCAAGCGGCTAATTCCGCTAACACTTTTTAGTCTGCCTTCCTAGATAATGCCTTTATCTCTGAGATATTCTTCTGGATTATGATCTTTAAAGTAGTTGGGTATGTGCAGGTAGTTTTGGTCTGGGTTTTCTACTCTATAGCTATATCGTCTTGGTGGTACACATCCTAATTTATCACAAAGATCAAAGGGCGCAGATGAACCTTTCCATACAAAGTCATCTTTTCCAATAAACCCTGCAAAATTATAGTCACGGAAAACTTCATGTTGTGTATCTATTATAACACCACCTACTGATTTTCTTTCTATTTTCAGCATTGGTATCTTATCACCGTCTAATTCGGTTCCTCTCTTCATACCCTTGCCCATTAACCATTTATAGTCTTTGTATACTATAATTGAATTATCATTCTTTAAGTAATAACCCACACCAAATTGTTGCGGTTCAAGTTGTGAGTATTCTACATATAATCTATTTTCATCCGTTCCTAGGCTATCAATATCTATCCAATGATAAGAGTTCTCATTACCCAAATCAGTTCTTGTGAAATCAAAACCAAATTCTGCACAAAGGTATTTTGCGTTTGCTCTGCTAGTAACACCTGCTACTAAAGAAGTGTTACCATCTCTATAGGCATAAACTGCTTTGTGAACTAGTTTCCACTGTGTGTCTGTTAGTGACTTGCCCATTATTCAATATCCCAGTGAAACCATTGTGTTTGAAATAGAAACCCAGTCAAAGGAGACATTAGCATTGTTATATTACTATTGATCCCATATGGAATATCGTCAAACTGTCCAAGGAGGTTATTTGGATTACCATTAGCATATGAGTGTGCGCTAACATCCACGTAACCTTGATTATTACCCAGACTTCCATTTGGCGCATATGCAGGTCCCTGACCATTCGCTTGACCTTCTGCATAATCTGCTAAACTGGAGTAGCACTCCATATCACCCCAGTCACCTGCAGTTCCATCACCAAGTATTCTTCCACCCGAGGCCGCTTCAAAGTAAAACCAATTAGACGCAGGAGCGTACCCATCTCCTCCATCACTGCAATAGCCTACATGATCGTGTCTATGTCCATCACTGTCGGCAATAATAGCAGGTGTTGGTGGTGAACCGTTGGAACTAGTGGCGGCTCCAAAAGTTGTATATGTTGGGCTACCACTATTATAATCAATACCGTATCTTAAATTTACTGCAGGACTTGTGATATTAAAATACCAAAGATTACCAGTATTTGAGGGACTATAAAGATAGTACGCTGAGTCAGTAGTAGTGCCTAATTGTGTTGAATAGTCTTGAGTAAAACTAGAAACACCATAGTAGTCACTAATTTTATTTTCTGCGCCAGATCCTTTACCTATAAGGCTACGGATATCACTATCATTTAAGGAGGCTTGGCTTCCGCTTCCGCCCCCTGCTTCGACGTGTATTTGGTTTAGGGAAAGTGTCCCACTACTAGGTAACGGCATTTTCCAGTTCCTCTACTTTAAATTCCAGGCGGTTGTCTGGGCCGCTCATGCTCTATCCTGCCTCCAAGGCATCAAGTCGTGCTTTAATTGCAGTGTTTTCTGTCTCAAGAGTTTCAACTTTTGTTTTGAGTTCTTTAATACCTTCGACCAACAGAGGAATTACTCTTGTGTAATCAAGTGTTAGATATTCGGTATCTGTTTCAGAGTCTTCTGCTTTTGAGGTACTGACTACTTCTGGAAGTACTGCTTGAACCTCTTGGGCAGACAAACCAACTTTTTGTTGGCTCTCTTTCTTGTGATGAGTATCACTTGGGTCTTGTAAATTCTCAGCCTTCTTAAGGTCTGTAACAGAGTCACTATCAGTATAATAAAATCCGTTTAGTGTAGATATTTTATCTAATGGTGTAGAAATGTTTCCAATCTTATTTTTCAAACGGTCATCAGAATAATTATTAAAAAAACCCCAAACTGTTAAACCGTAACACTGTAGGTTAAAGTTACTCATAGTTAAATTACCTTGGAGGTTTATATCACCTCCTGCATAACTACTTCCATAATATAAAAGTCGATAGCCCGAAGAACTGGTAGAACCGAAAGAACCGTTTCCATTGCATCCAACATTGCTAGTTGTTGTCAATGTTCCAGTAACATCAGCACCGTATCGATCTACTTTAAACGTTTCAGACCCATAGCAGTAGAAACGGTGATTTCCATAAGAAGATGCTATAGAATATCTTATGTCTTCTTCTGGCGAATAAATGTATGAGTTACCACCACCTGAACTATCGTGGTAAATCTGTAAGTCATTATCTGTTCCAAAACGTACTTTTACATCGTCGTCGTAGTCAGTTCCTGTGGCACCACCTGCCGGACCTGCCGGACCAGTAGCACCTGCAGCCCCTGTAGCACCTGCAGCCCCTGTAGCACCTGCAGCCCCTGCCGGA
>CEQN01061520.1_pt1 | contig 10953 bp, 13 predicted proteins | sample 427011 | NCBI WGS metagenome assembly CEQN01 (sample SAMEA2621277, study PRJEB7988) | marine metagenome | biome: marine biome (ENVO:00000447); feature: deep chlorophyll maximum layer (ENVO:xxxxxxxx); material: "saline water (ENVO:00002010), including plankton (ENVO:xxxxxxxx)" | depth 120 m
CGAAGCAAGCCTCTCCGTTCTTGAACAAGAACGGAATGAAGGTACGCGGTTCCGGTCAACCATGGGACCAAAGATGCATTTTCAACGGGATCCCAGCCCCAGTATCCTCCCCAACCTAGAACATCGTATGCCCACCAAGCTCCAAGAATGATTCCAGCAGTTAGAAAACCCCATGCAAATAAGGTCCATCGGCGTGTTTCTAAAAGCCACCCTTCTCCAAGGCGGCCAGTAATGAGTGCGGATATTGCGAAGGCGAAGGGAACCGTGAAACCAACAAAGCCCAAGTAGAGCATGGGAGGGTGAAAAGCGACAAGAATATGGTTTTGTAACAAAGGGTTTGGACCTGGGCCGTCATACCCGACAGGTGGATCAAATGATTGAAAGGGGTTAGCTGGGCCGATCATCGCCAGAGCGAAAAACCCCATGACAAAGAACATGACAACTAACGCCCATGCAACCATCGGGTCGGTATAGCGGCCGCTGAACTTCACAGTTACTACAACAACGTAACCTGCAAGGATTAATCCCCAAAGCAGAACGGAGCCCTCTAGCGCTGACCACATTGTCGCTACGTTAAAGAGAGGGGGAGTTAGTGAACTTCCCTGCTCTGCCACAAACTTCACGGAAAAGTCTCGAGTTATCAGAGCCCTTTGCATTGCGAAGGTGGCGATTACCATCCCGCCGAGCACGAGCCACGAGTAACGAGCTCCGACTACGAGGAGTTTCTTTCTTGATGTTCTAAGCCCGATGATGATGGTCACTATTCCGGACAAAGCGCCTACAAGGGAGAGTACGATACCGCTTAGTCCAATCGCAAGATTCATCTCATCTCCTAAGAGTCGGAACTCTTGTCCGGTTGCCCCCTATTTTCTGCATCATCGATACGGTCCTCACGATAATCATTATCATGCTTAACCAAAATTCGGTCAGCAGCAAACCACCATCCGTCATTGGCTCCGCCTAAGAAAACATAGTCTTTCGAAGGGAGAGGTCCGTTTTCCCATCTGCCTTCCAGTACTACAGGGACCCCCTTGTCAAATAAGTCAGGAGGTGTCCCTTGACTTACTACATCTACATAGACATCATCGAAAGCAATAGTAAAGAACGTATATTCTTCTTCTCCAATGATTAAGGTTTGCTCGGGGCCTGCACTGGAAATAGGAGAGCCGAGAAGTTGGAAACGTTTATCACCGAGCTCTTCTCTTTCCGCTACAGCTTGGTCGGCTTCCAGAAAGGACTGGCTATTTGTCGCTAGAAACCAGATGAGTCCGATAATCGTTCCGGCCACCGCTAGAACAACTAATCCAGGTATCCACCGGGGCACGCTAGATCGAGTATTTTTTCTCGGAGAAAGATCAATGGCTTCTTGACCCTCATTCATCTTTAATCCTCGCCTGATCATCTGTTGAGGAAATCCACCTTTGCCGATCGGATGGCACTATTTCGGAGAGCTTTTTGCCTCGCCGGAGAACAAAAATTGCGTAAATTGCAGGAACTCCTACTCCAAAAGCCCAACCTGCGATCAAGTAACCTAAATGGGTCATTGGGATTCTCCCTCTTGAGAAGTCTCAGTTTCCGCTGCAGTGAGCAAATCCGCCTCAGCCTTGCGTTCTTCAATCGCAGCTCCATAACCTAATGCCTCATGCTCGGTGGAAAGCCAACCAACTCTAAACCGGTGGATCATAAGCCAGACGTAAGCCATTCCCATTATCAATGTTCCTAAGAACCATGTGAAAAGTGTCAAGTCTTCTAAATTTCCATCGGTAAGCGATGACTGTTGATGCAGCGTGCTATTTTCCCACCACTCAACAGACCGGTTTACGATAGGGATATTTATCGTGCCGATAATTCCTACTATGGCAGCTCGTTTTGCTCGGACGTGGGGTGAAGCCGGTACTTGTCGAAGGGCGAGATATCCAATGAACATCAGAAACATCACCAATGTTGTTACCAGTCTGACGTCTCCCCATTCCCACCAAGTATTCCACGTGGGCCTTCCCCATATGCTGCCAGTTACGAGGGTCAGGCCGCAGAAAATGACTCCAATTTCTGCTGATGCATGTGCTGTAGTATCCCACCAGCGTGATTGCTTCCATAGGTACATGATGCTTCCCATCGCAGTGATGCCGAAAGCAATATAAGAAAAGATTGCTACTGGGACATGTATGTAGAGCAACCGAACTGCGTCCTCCATCGTGTCATCTTTGGGGCTAAACACAAATGCAAAGAGGATCAGGACAGGGATACCTAGAGCTAAGCAGAATCCAAGGAATCGGGTGCTTCGGGAGCTTGTAGCGCTGGGTTGTGTGTCTTTGTCTTTCATAAATTTAATCTTCACGCGTCCTCCACAAGTTGCCCATAGGCCAACATACCTAAAACTGTGTATACAACAGCAAATACAGATAAAAGTCCTAACCAAGCCCAGCCATCTGCATCAACGCGACCAAATGCATCTCCGAAGGTTCTAGTAGCTCCAATAGCAATTGGCGCTAAGACTGGAAGAAGGAGAATAGGGAGAAGTGTTTCACGAACCCCGACCCCTGCTGCGATAACACCATAAAGAGTTCCAGACGATGCTACTCCAATGGTCGCAAGAATCGCAGATAGACAAATTAACAATGGATCTTCGACAGAAAGATCAAATAGAGCAAGCATGACAAAGAAAAGAAGGATCTCTAAAGCTACTAGTTGGATAAAAAGAGCTATAGCTTTTCCAAGAAATACTGATGATGAATGCACAGGCGTAAGCAACATGCGCTCCCTTGCCGCATCGTCATCTTCGATTTTGACAGCTCGTTGGATTGCCAAAAGAGCAATGAGTAGGACAGCGACCCAGAACAAGCCGGGACCCGTGTCTCGCAGTGTTTGAGTATCTGCATCCAAAGCAAAGCCAAAAAGAACAACAATCAAGAGAGTGTATGGAGCGATTTGATTCGTGAGGATTCGAGAACGAAGTTCAATTCGAAGGTCTTTACAAGCAATAGACCATGCGTCACGAAACTCCATCGCTACTCCCTTCAGTATAGATATCGCTAGTAATACGACCTCCAGCTAAAGCGACAATTCGGCTGGGTGAAGGAGAGGAAACTTCCTTTGGAGTATGCGTAACCAATAGGACCGTTGCGCCAGATGCAGCAGCTTCTTGAATTAGATTATCTACGAGGTCACGACCTTCAGTGTCTAGTGCAGCATGAGGCTCATCAAGAAGCCAGAGAGAGGGCCGCTGAACAACAAGTCCTGCGAAGGATGTTCTCCTTCGTTGCCCGGCTGAGAGCTGGCGGACAAGTACTTTCCGTAATCTGCCGTCAACCCCCATAATTTTGATAGCTTTGCTGATTTCATCTTTCCCAGCCCGGACCATTGAACCCCAAAACGCTACGTTTTCCTCAACAGTGAGATCCTCATACAAACCTGCCTTGTGGCCTAGCAACCCGACATCTTGCCTTATTGCCCTCCTATTTTCATTTAGGTTTTCTCCAAGTACATACGCTGAGCCTTCGCGAACTGGCAATAAGCCTGCACAAAGCCTCAATAGTGTTGATTTTCCTGCACCGTTTGGGCCCTTTATGGTAACTATTTCGCCTTGAGCTACTTTTAATGTCACGCCAGTCAAGGCGGGAAACTGCCCCAGCGTTACTACAGCTTCTTGAAGGTCAATAACATCATTCAACTTGGATAACCAATCAAATATTCCACTAATTAAAAGCTACTGGCATCCTACGAATTTGCACGAGTTCTATCGCTACTACTTCATTTTAGAGAATTGATACGATATGAACTCGAATCTGGCTTCATTTTCGCTAACGTCAACAGAGATGTTAATTTCACGTATCTTTCGGCGAATTGGTCAGTTAATGATTGTTCTGGGCATACTGACTCTTCTTTTTGTCGTCTACCAACTCTGGGGCACAGGGTTTTTGACCGACAGATATCAGGAAGGCCTTGAAAATGACTTTGAAGAACTTGTTGAACAGGTTGAACAAGTAGAACTAATAGATGCCCCCGATGAGCCAGGGGCCGAAAGTGAATCGGAGCCTGACCTTGCAGAATTTTTGTGGCGTTCAGAGGGAGAGGCTATAGCGCACCTTAATATCCCATCCATCAATCTCTCGAAAACAGTTGTGTCTGGAGTAGGTGTACAGGCTTTACGAAAAGGCCCAGGCCACTACAGCCATACCCCGTTACCGGGAATGCCTGGCAATTCAGCAATAGCTGGGCACCGGACAACATGGGGGGCACCATTTGGAGAAATCAACGAGTTAGAGCCCGGTGATGAAATCCTTATGCAAACCGTGCAAGGGTCATTTACATACCGAGTAATAGAACAAATGGGCGGAAGAGGACACTTTATAATTAGCCCGAACAGGCTTGATGTACTCGAACAGGACTTCGATGCCTACCCGAACAGGCTTACTCTTATTTCTTGCCACCCCAAACTTACGGCTCGCCAACGAATCATCGTTGTAGCTGAACTAATCGGAGAGCCTGCAGATTACTATCCGCCTCCGAAGCGCCCTGTTTTTAGCCTCAATCTTTCATTCGGGATCGAAGGTGGGGATGCCCCAATCCCAGCAGAACCTTCAAATCCCTTTGACGAACAAGAACCCGCTACAGAGAATTCGTCACAAGATACCCCTCCGGTGGTGGAGAATAATGCAAGCCCTGCCGAAACGACATCAGATCTGGGTCCTCCAACCGTTGAAGATGTTGAGGTCACAAGCTTCGGTGAAGGCCTCGATGGAGATAAGGATGCTGTAGCCCCCACTATCGCATGGGGTATAGCTGTTTTTATGATTGGATTTACGACTTTCTTCATAGGAAGCCGGTGGAAAAAATGGCCTTCATACCTGATAGGTTTTTTCCCATTTATCGTTGCGGTTGCTATCTGGTTTTTCAATCTCGAAAAAACTTTACCTAGCTAGGAAGGCCATCAATTAATGCCGATAAAATCACTAACACTTGCAGTGTTCTAAACGATGTAGTTGTTTAGAATGATTTACCGCCTGCAATCCAGCATCATTTATTACTAGGTACCAACGATGAGATCTCTTTTCAAACAAAGCCTTTGCATCATCGCATTCAGTTCTGTATTTCTAGTAGCACTCGGTTGTTCATCGAATAACGAGCAAGAGTCATCAAACGTGGCATCAATTCTGCCTGGTGCTTTAAGCAGGATGGGAGATGCCGATACCTTAACTCTTGAGGGGGAGATAGTTAATTTCCAATATGAGCTTCGCCTTGAGGATTGTTTTAACGAATACCGGCTCATCGACGAAGAAACAGGCGACATCAGTGATCTCACAACAATTGTAGATTGCAGAAGGCCACACGACGCAGAGATCTACAAGGAGTTCGTTCACCCTGCTACAGCTGAGGTACCGTACCCTGGGAAAACAGAACTTGAACGCTGGTCTGCCATAAAGTGCTACGAAGCCTTCAAGGATTTTGTGGGTACCGATTACGAACGGTCAGCGCTGGAAATCGGATATATCCCGCCTGAGCAAGAAGACTGGGAAATAGGCCTGTATCGAATTGTTACATGCTACGTTTATGTGCCCGAAAGCCAACTTTCCGGATCGATGCAAGGAAGTAAAATATAAATGATGCCTCAAAATACCCAACAAACTTTGTCTAAAAGCAGTTACCCGACATGACTGATTCCCTCCAAACTCAAAGAAAGCTAGTTAGTCGATTCGTTAAAATAGGGAAAAGGGTTGGATATTCTCTCTGGTTAGTTGCAATCATTTTGTTCTTCGTACTGTTTGCTACGGATTTTGATGGGCCATTAGTAACAGTTGTAATCGTCACCCTTATCATCGGATCAGTTGTTCTCCTTCCCTCGATTGTTTTAAGCTACGCAGTTCGGGCAGCCGAAAGAGAGGATCGAGCACAGCGAATAGAGACTGAAGAATAACCTCATTGTCAGTCTGGTGGCCGCGGCCCTCCAATAGGAGAAATATCAATTGGGGATTCAGGCAAATCGCCGTTAATGATCTGCGGCAGAAACTCTCTCAAACGCTCCGGAAGTGTTTGCTCTTCAGATGCCAGCAAGTCTTCAAGGGCCCACCATCTTCCTTCTTCAAATGCCGCTGCCTCTAGTGCTTCCAGCCCTTTCGGGTCCCACTCTGCGCTCTCCTCGGTTTCTGCGAGGTGTATCCGCTCATCGGATTTGAAGTGGTACATGGCAAAATCAAATTCCACGTACTGGGTCCAGATGCAGGGGCCAACAACGACGTTCTTGAATCCACATTCTTCATATAGCTCTCTTTTTGCCGCGTCAGCACTACTTTCACCTCGCTCGATTCCGCCGCCAGGTATCTCCCACCAAGTTCCCTTTTCAGGCCGCATTGGGTCTGAGCCCTTGACAAGAAATATCTGGCGGTTCCTATCTAGGAGCACTACGCGAGCAGCCGGTCTTCGGAAACCCCAAACCATTAGTTTTTAGGCAGATCGGTGAATGGGGTTTCTTTGGGATGCCCTGGCTCTTTCGGAAGACCTAAAACACGTTCTCCTATGATGTTTCGTTGCACTTGATCTGTTCCACCGTATATTGATGGCGCTGGTGAAAAGACCGTGACTTCATGAATCCAGCCCCCGTGATCCACTTCAGAAGCAGTCAGCATACCTTCGGCGCCGATGACCATATTTCCAACTTCCCGGAATTGCCGGTATAGCTCGCTCATCATCAGCTTTCCTATATTGCCTTCTGCGCCTGTCCTATCTGCATTTGATTTTGCCCGAATCATATTTAGACGATTTACTTCAACGAGAGTGTGCAGTTTCATCATCTCATCTCTAATCACTGGATCTTTATCTTGACCTAACTTTTGAGAAAGCTCGGCAAGTCGGTCAAATAATCTTGGGCCTATTGCAGGGTTTCCTCCTCGAACCTTATTGATCGATGAGATGACCTCGCCTACTTTGCGCTCCAACTGCCCTGCGACTGAACCTGGTATGGCAGTAGGGACTGGGATTGTTCCGCTTCCCAAATGCGACCTTTCGAACATAAGGGTGGCGTTGGCTACTCTCCACCCATTTGATTTTCCTCCGATCAATGCATCGTCATGAACCCGTCCGTCTGAAATAAAGACTTCATTGAACAAGGCGCGGCCTGTCATTTCGGTTAGAGGTCGTACGTCAACGCCATCCTGTTTCATGTCGAAGGCAAAGTAAGAGATGCCTTGGTGTTTAGGAAGCTCTGGGTCTGTTCTTGCAATCAACATGCCCATATCAGCAACTTTTCCACCTGAAGTCCATACTTTCTGCCCATTGATTATCCACTCATCTCCATCTTTTTCTGCTTTGCATTGCAGGCCAGCTAAGTCAGACCCTGCTCCGGGTTCTGAGAAAAGTTGACACCATGCATGCTGCCCGTTGAGAATTTTTGGGATGTACTCTTCTATCTGTTCTTGCGTGCCGTGCGCAGATATAGTTGGCGCAGCTAGCATCATTCCCAGTCCAGTTGGTGGGCCTAAGACGTTTTTGTCGGCTATTACGCTTAAAGCAGTATGGTTTAACGCTCTGCTCCAGCCTCTCCCACCAGCTTCTTCAGGAAGCATCGGATGTGAGAGTCGGGCATCGGCCATGAGTTGCCACCAGTCTGCGACGGTAAGTTTAGGGTCCCAGTTCTTCTCTATCCATTCAGAGACTTCGGTTTTGACTTCTTGTTCGCTTATTTGGCTCATGGTACTCCTAGGAGTTTCTTTTGCTTAGACATTGTAAATCTACCCGATCGTCTCTAGGACGACTATCTCAGCTTAGTTTCGGGTCCTTCTTGACGTTTAGGAACGACGCTCAAAGTCTCTCCGTCCCTATAGATAGATACTTTCGCACCGTAGATGTCTTTCAGCGAGTCTTCGGTGATCACTTCACTTGCTATCCCCGAGTTGGTGACCACACCATTTACTAAGAGCGCCATTGAAGTGCCGTATTGAGATGCCAGAGTTAAATCGTGAAAAGCGCTGATAACAGTCAACCCGAGATCTTGGCGTTGCTTGTCTACAAGTTCAAGTACTTCTTGTTGATGCCCTAAATCAAGTGCTGTAGTTGGCTCGTCTAAAAGTAGAATCTTGGGCTGTTGAACTAAGGCACGGGCTATGATGACTCGTTGCCTTTCACCTCCTGACATTTCTGTCACATATCTCTCAACCACATTTCCTAAATCCAGGTTTTCCACGACAGACAGTACATACGTTAAATCTTCTTTGGTTGGCTGGAATCCCCTTCCGAGGTATGGGGTCCTCCCCAAAAGGATGTAATCAAGGACTTTTACTCTGGGAGGGACAACTGGGATTTGGGGAACGATCGATATTGTTTGTGCTCGTTGTTTAGGAGCGAGCTGGGAAAGGTCGATGCCATCGAAGACAATATTTCCAGTTGAAGAAACGAGTCCCGCTATTGCTCGAAGGAGGCTTGACTTACCTGAACCATTTGGCCCGATTATGGATAGCCATTCTCCTGATTCAACGCTGAGAGAAACAGCGTTAACAACTTTCTCTCCTCCCAGAATGACCGTTACCGATTCTAAATCCAGAACAGGAGAAGAACCTTCCACGCTAGATAACTCCATCGGATCTCCTTCTTAAGACAAAGAGGAAGAAGGGCGCTCCAAAAAACGCTGTTACTACTCCAATTGGAAGTTCGGCAGGAGATTGAAGAGTCCTTGCAAGAAGGTCGGTAAGCGTTAAAAAAGCGGCTCCGATGAGGAAAGATAGCGGAACGACCACACGATTAGAAGCTCCTACTACTAGGCGCACAGCGTGGGGAACAATAATGCCGACGAAAGCAATAAGGCCGCTCACAGCTACAGCGGAGGCAGATGCAAGAGAAGCTGCGGCTATTACAATCCAGCGAACGCGTTGAGGGCGGATCCCGAGGGAAAGGGCTTCTTCTTCTCCTACCGCCAAGACATCTAAAGCTCCCCGCATCACGAACATCACTGTGACAGAAAGAAGTGCATAGGGAAGAATCAAAATGACTTCATCCCACCCACTGGTGCTCAACCGGCCGAGTATCCAACTATAAACCTGTCGCAGCGTCGCCGATTCTCGCTGTTGGATGTATGTCTGGATGGCAGTGAACAAGGACGCTACTGCTACTCCTGCAAGAAGCAGACTTGCAGTGCTCGTCGATCGGCCAACAGCACCACCAACCGCTAAAGTGATTCCTACTGCGATAGCTGAACCGAGAAACGCCGCGATTGGGAGGGCATCAAACATCCCACTCCCGTTTGAAGCACCTGAGACGATAGCTACGGTAGCTCCAAGTCCTGCGCCAGCTGCGACTCCTAGTAAGTAGGGATCGGCTAAGGGGTTTCTAAAAACGCCTTGGTAGGAGGCCCCCGCCATTGCAAGAAGCCCTCCAACTATTAAGCCGAGCACAATTCGGGGAAAGCGAACGTCCCATACGATCGCTGCTTCTATCTTAGATAAGCCAGAATCGACAGAAATTCCAGGAAATCTGTCGAAGATTTCAAGGAATATCCGATCTGGTCGAATTGATACAGGCCCGAACAGCAGGCTTAATAAAATTGAACATAGAAGTATCAGGAAGGCCCCGACAACTAACGTTGGAGTTAGTTGTGCGGGGACAATCCCCTCTTTGTTCGAATCTTTATTCAATTTGCTCCATGGCGACGACAACTGCTTCAAAGAAATCTACAACACGAGGGCCCCATCGTGAAGCTATATCGTCATCCAATTCGATAACTTTGCCTTCACTGACTGCGGTGAGGGCGGTCCACCCGTTTCTTTCTGAAACGGTTTCGGCACTTTGACCACAGCACTTTGTGTCAGCTAAAAATATCAGATCAGGGTCTTGCGAGAGTATGTACTCTTCTGAAAGTTGGGGATACCCAGATCCTGCTTCATCTGCAGCGTCTGCTATGTTGGTGAGCCCAATCATTTCGTAAACCTGACCAATGAAGGTTGTCGATGTTACTGAATAATAGGTCTGGTCCAGTTCATGGTAGAACGTGTAGGGGGTGAAGCCGCTACCGCGCGTGACAAGCTCATCGATCTTTTGTTCCATCTCTAATACGACGTTCTCAGCTTGCTCGCTATTGCCTGTTGCTTGTCCAAGTTGTTGGATCTGTTGGTAGGTATCTTCGAGAGTCATTGCAGAAAACTGCGTTAGTGAGGGTATACCTACGTTTGCTAGTCCCTGCTCTATGTCCTCTGGGAGGTAGGAATGGACAACTAGATCGGGCTCCATTGCAAGAATTGCTTCCAAATTTGGTGACCAGCCCGAGATATCTGAAACTGGAGCTTCAGGCGGGTAGTTTGATTGGTCATCTACTGCGAAGACCTGTTCTCCAGCCCCGATGGCAAAAAGGATCTCTGTTGCCGTAGGAGATAACGACAGTATTTTTACCGGCTGTGTCTCTAATGTAAGTTCACCCATCGCGGTCTGAAGCGTAACTGGGAACGCTTCGGCTACAGGCTCTTCCGCTTCAGCAGGTTCTTCCGCTTCAGCAGGCTCTTCCGCTTCAGCAGGCTCTTCCGCTTCAGCAGATTCCTCCATCTGGCTACTACTTGGCGCGTCAGCTTTCTCACCGCTTGCATTTATTTGCGGCTCAGAGCTTGAACAACTAACAGCTACCGATATAAGAAATGCAACGATAGCTAATGTGAATAGTTTCTTGAATATTTTCATTGGATACCCTCCCCCGAGCGACTAATCGACTGGGTACCCAGCAACGAACTTGCCTTACCTCGAGAATGTTCGTTTTGCCGCGGACTCGACCGGACTTGTTCGCAAGTTTTGCGAATCTACCGTTGCGGGACAGTGCCGGAATTCAACCGGACTTCGGAACCGTGACAAATGTTATTTAATTTTCAATCTTGCAGTGTAGCAGCTAGAAGCGAATGCCATCCTCATGAAAATGGAAAGAAGCAGCGCTATAGGATTTGGCTCAAAAACAGCTTGGTTCGGTCTTCAGTAGGATTAGTAAAG
>CEQN01206026.1_pt1 | contig 10946 bp, 12 predicted proteins | sample 427011 | NCBI WGS metagenome assembly CEQN01 (sample SAMEA2621277, study PRJEB7988) | marine metagenome | biome: marine biome (ENVO:00000447); feature: deep chlorophyll maximum layer (ENVO:xxxxxxxx); material: "saline water (ENVO:00002010), including plankton (ENVO:xxxxxxxx)" | depth 120 m
TAATAAGCAAAATGAAAATAAATAAATTAATTTGTATTTCAATTATTCTAATAACTCTTACATCCTGCAGTAACAGCAATGACGATAGTCAGGATGAAATACAATCAATAGTTGATATTGAAAAACCTGATCATTTGATAACTACTCCATCGAGCTATAAAGTTTCATCATTGCTGATGTCATCAGTTGAGTATAGTAATTGGAAAAGTGAAGATCATTTTTCAGATGGAACTTATAGAGAGGCTCTTATTAAAGATATTTATAAACAGTTTTCGGATAAATATGATTTTATAATGTTAGTTCTAAATGAGGAAGAAATACCTGAAGGAATAAATTATTATGGAAAAAATATTGGAGTTTCAAATAATGTAAGCGGAATTGGAGGTGGCATTTATGATTATACATCTAATTATGGCTCTTCTGGGAAATTAAAATCAGTAATGCAATTATCCAGTTTGGGTTTTCTCCAAAATGGACCTGCATTGCATGAGTTATTACATAATTGGGCTAATTATGCTTTACCTACTGAAAATGTTAATGAAACTGGATCAAATCTTGTATCATTTTCATATTATGGTCATTGGGGTTTTACTGGAGGAAGCACTCGAGGTCAGTTAGGAGGTTTTAAGCAAAGCACCCTTGAAGATTTAGGAAATAATCAATATGCTGTTGAACCATTTGGAGCTTTTGCTAATGGTGGCAATAGCGTTCCATACAATGAATTAGAACTATACTTGATGGGAATGATTCCCATAAACTCTGTAAGTCAATTTGATTTATTCAATGATATAACTGCGTTTGAAATAAATAACAATAAATATACTTTTACTGCTAACAGATTAAGTTATGGTCCTAACGAATTAGAAAGTTTGTTAGGTGCAAGATCTCCAAACTCTTTGAACTCACAAAAAGAATTTGATTTACTACTTATTGTTTTAAGCAATGAGCAGCTTACTAATGATCAATGGGAAACCATTAACGATGCAGCTGAATGGTTTTCATTTAAGGGAGTCGATCAGATTCCCTCATATAATTTTTGGGAAGCTACAAATGGAATTGGATCAATAAATATTGAAAACTAAAAAACCCCCATTTTTATGGAGGTTTTTATTATTAAAGTACAACTGCCAAACTATTTTATTGGTTTTGAAGTTGATTATTTAGCTCTTGCATATGCAACTAATGTTAACATATGAGTGTTATGTATTGTCCTTAAATCTCTTTGTTTCCTCCATTCATTAATTTGAGTTTTACTTAATTTTGGAGTGTTTGTTCTAATTTTTAATATTTCATCCATTGAATTATAAAAATCAAATGTTAAGTATTGTACGTTATGTTTTGATCCAAAACGATTCAGAATTTTTCCAAAACCCCATGCTGCTCTTCCATTATCCCTATAATTAGGTCCAACCGATTTTTCCATCATTTCATACTCATAACCTTTGAAAAAATCAACATTCATATAGTTTATAACCATATTATTTGGAGGAATATCTCCAGGAGTTATTCCATGAGAAGCTTTAATATTGACTATTAAAGTTCCCTCTTTAACTACCCTGTCTCCATATCCTTTTCTGTGAACAGCTAACTCATGATCAGAAAAAGAGGAAATTGAGGGTCCAGAAGGTTCAGGATTATTAAAATGCACATATAAAAATGTTGTAGTGGGTTCATCATAGCTATTATTACTAATTTGCCACATATCCCATCCAATTTTATTTCCTTGATTAATTTGCTCCTGCCAGTACTTAGCATGAACATTTTTTTCAGCCGCAATATGTTCTGCAGCATCAGAGCTTTTAACAGTCACATAATGCATAAATGCATTTTGAGAAAAACCCGATATTCCGACTGTTGAAACTAAAAGAGTATAAATTATTTTTTTCATAGTTTTATTTTTAATAAATTTTTTAAAATTAATTATTTAATTGCAAAAAACAATTATATATAAATTAATTTTGCTTATTAAAGTGTATTTAAAGAAATAAAATGCGTTTATTTAAAAAAATTATAACTCTTTTCTTATTAACAATATGTTGCTTCGGCCAAAATAAAAATGAAGCAAAAACATATCATTTAGATGGAAATATAAATATTACAAATAATGGATTTTCATTTATTCCTTTGTTTTCATTAGGCAAACCAGCTTCAACAATTAATTTATCAATTGGCAATGATAGACTTAGTTTTGATCCTCAATTTAGGTTTGATCTTGATGGAATAAGGCCTTGGTCTATGTTATTTATTTGGCATTACAAACTAATTCAAAAAAATAAATTTGAATTAAAAATAGGTGCTTATTTTCCAGCTTATGTTTTCAACAAGATATCTTATGAAAAAGATGGATTAGATAAGGAAAAACTTACACCTCAAAGGTATTTTATTAATGATATTGGTTTATCATATTCAGTAAATAAAAACATTAATATTGGCTTGTTTTATCTAAGGGGAATGGCTTTAGAAATTGATGCTCAAACAAATACAGGTAATTTCATTTCTTTAAGATCTAATTTTAGAAATATTAAAATAAATAATTCTTTATATTTAATTTGGAGTCCAGAATTTTATTATTTAAAGGTTGATAAAAATGATGGGGCTTTTATGGCTCAAACAATAAATTTAAAAATTAAAAACTCTCATTTTAATTTTTCATCTACTATGAATAAAGCTATTGAATCAAATATTAATGCAAAAAATTTTGATTGGAATATTGGAATTAATTATTCATTTAGTAATAAATTTATAAAGAAGAAGAAGAAAGTTTTATAACTAAATGCTAATCCAACATTTTAAAAATCCTAATAAAAATAGTGGACGATATCCCAAAGAACTCCTATCCATATTAAATTTGAAAGAATGTAAATTGGCCTACGAGGAAATACAGACTTGGAATAATTACCAACCCACTCCCCTTTTATCATTAAAAAAAATTGCTTCTAAAATTGGAGTAAAAAATATCTACTATAAAGATGAAAGTTCCAGATTGAATCTTGATAGTTTTAAGGTTCTTGGTGGAACTTATGGTGTTTTAAAATTTATTTTTGACAAATTGAAAAATGAAATTAGTGAAGAATTAACACTTAGAAAAATCAAAGAGGGATATTATGCAGATATTATTTCTAAATATACTGTAACTACAGCTACTGACGGAAATCATGGTAGAGCTGTTGCTTTTGGGGCTAAAATATTTGGTTGTAGGTGTCAGATTTTTATTCATTCGCAAGTTAGCATAGGGCGTCAAAAAGCAATGGAAAATCTAGGAGCAAATGTTATTCGTATTTCCGGAAACTATGATGAATCTTTAAGACTCTGTAAAAATGAAGCCTTGAGAAACAATTGGCATATAATTTCCGATAGCTCCTATGAAGGATATACAAAATATCCGAAATATATAATGGCAGGATACACTGTTATGGCTCAAGAATTAGAAATACAATTAAAAAATAAACTAGCCCCTACCCATATGTTTCTTCAAGCAGGAGTTGGATCTTTTCCTGCATCTATATGTAGCTATTTTTGGCAAAAAGATAATTATAAAATGAAAAACATAATAGTTGAATCTGAATTAGCTCCTTGCCTATTAATCAGTGCGAAAAATAATAAAATGTCATCATATAATGTTACTAAAGAAACAATAATGGCAGGTTTATCATGTGGAGAACCCTCTTTATTAGGTTGGAAAATATTAAATCAATCAGCAGATCATTTCATTACTATCGATGACACATCAATACCAGAAACAATGCGATTACTAAATAAAAATACTCCACAAATAGAATCAGGAGAATCTTCAGCTGCAGGACTAGCAGCTCTTATAGATTTGATGAAAAAAACAGATTTAGTTAAAAGGATGGGTATCACTAAAGAAAGCAGTATACTGTTATTTGGAACTGAAGGAGCTACAGATCCTGAAATTTTTAAATCAATAATAAAATCTTAGATTATTATAATATGATATAATTAATTAAATATAAAAAAACCTTCGATATATCGAAGGTTAATTTTGGGTGGAAGACCGGTTTCGAACCGGCGACCTCCTGAACCACAATCAGGCGCTCTAACCAGCTGAGCTACAACCACCATTTTAAGTGCAAATTTAAACTATTTTATTTCTGAGACAAGCCGCCAAAAAAATTAAATCAAATCTGTTATAGTTTTAACTGAAGGGTATCTCTCGACAGTAAAACCTTCTCCAGCATCTACCCCTGTTAACCTTCCTAAATTCAAGGCCCTGTATTTAACACTTTCAATAAAGTTTTTTGAGCTTATTGGAGTTGATTCTTTTGAGCTATCAGAAGAATAAAACTGACTTGAAAATGCTTTTACAGCCATAATTTTTTTATCTACAAACCCAGAAACATCGACTACAATATCTGGTTCAATTTCTTTCCATTGAATATAGTGGTATACAACTTTAGGTCTCCATGGCGATTGATTCTTTCCTGAAAAGTCCGAAGTTTTAAGTTTACTTAAACCACTTAAAAAACATGAGTTAGAAACTAAATCAGATCCTCTTGCGTGATCTATATGCCTGTCCTCAATTGCATTACATAAAACAATATTAGGCTTATGAAATCTAATTAATTCAATTATTTTCTTTTGATGATCATCATCGTTTTTAAAATAAACATCTTTAAATTTTAAATTTTTCCTAAATTTAACGCCAAGTATTGATGCCGCATTAATTGCTTCCTGCTGTCTTATTTTAGGAGAACCATTAGTTCCCATTTCTCCTTGAGTTAAATCAATTATTCCTACTGATTTTCCCTCAGAAACACTTTTAGCTATTGTGGCTCCACAACCTAACTCAACATCATCAGGGTGAGCTCCAAATGCAAGAATATCAACTTTCATTTGATGATATTTTAAGTGCATTATTAATATCATTTTTCAAATCTTCAATAGATTCAATTCCAGCAGAAAGCCTAATTAGTTTGTCTGATATTCCTTGATCATTTCTTTCTTTTTGCGATAAAGAAGAGTGCGAGGTTAATTTGGGATAGTTAGCTGTGCTTTCAACTCCTGCAAGACTCATCACTGGCTTAATAATTTTTAAATTTTTAAGAAATAACTTAGGGTCAATTTTAGAACTAACTTCAATCGATAACATTCCACCAAAACCACTCATTTGTTTTTTTGCAATTTCATGATCTTCATGAGATACTAGACCAGGATAATATACCTTTGATATTTTAGAATGATTTTCTAAATAATATGCTAACTCAAGTGCATTTTTATTTTGTTCACGAACCCTTATAGGTAAAGTTTTTATGCTTCTTTCAAGAAGCCAAGCTGAAAACTCACTAATTGTTCCACCTAAACTTTTTGCTAAATCATAAACCTTTTCAATATGTTTTTTAGATGCTATTACAGCTCCAGCTGAAATATCACTATGACCTCCTAAATATTTAGTTGCACTATGAATAACTATGTCAATACCAAAAGAAATTGGATTTTGATTAATTGGACTTGCAAAAGTATTGTCAATCATAGTCCACAAATTATTAGATTTGGCAAAATCCGATAAAGCTTTCATGTCAACAATCTTTAATAAAGGATTACTGGGAGTTTCAATATATATTCCTTTAGTATTTTTTCTAATGCATCTCTTAAAATGTTTTAAAGATGATCCTTCAGCAAAACTATAGTTTATGTTATACTTTGAAAACTCTTTTTTTATAAGGTTCCTTGTTCCTCCATAAATATCATTATAAAAAACAACGTGATCTCCAGAATTCAAATGTGAAAGCAAACAAGTGGTCACAGCCGCCATCCCTGATCCAAATACTAAAGCATAATCCCCTCCCTCTATAGCTGCAATCTTTTTACACAAACCTTCTTGGTTTGGAGTATTAATATATCTAGGATATCTTTTTTCTATTACATTATCAAACTGATAAGCAGTCGACATGTATAATGGAGAAACTGCTCCCTTATTAAGAGTATCTTCTACGCCTCCTTCATGCAAACAAATAGTTTCAATTTTATTACTAATCATTTATGATCCATTTATCCAATTAAGAACTTCTTGATCATCAGGTTTTCTTCTAGGAGAAATAGATTTGACAACATAGCCATTTTCATCTATCAAAAACTTTTGAAAATTCCAAGTAACAATTGCATCAACATAGCCATTTAATTTTTTTCTAGTTAAAAATGAATATATTGGATGCTGATTTAATCCAATAACAGAAATTTTACCCATCATAGGAAATGAAACCCCATAATTTTCTTGGCAAAATTCAGCAATCTCCTTATTTGTTCCAGGCTCTTGCCACATAAAATTATTTGCAGGAAAACCAATTACTATAAAATTTTTGTCTTTATATTTATCATAAAGAGCCTGTAATGACTTGTACTGAGGAGTTAATCCACATTTAGATGCTGTGTTAACTATCATTATTTTTTTTCCCTTTAATTCAGAAAAATTAAATATTTCTCCGTAAAGGTCTTCTACAGAAAATTGATAAATTGTTTTATCATTCTCAAGTTGACCTTGGACTTGATTTAATAACATATAAATTAATAAATTAAAAAAAGTTAAAAATCTCACTATGCATTATGTTTTCGGCAAAATTACGGTTTTTTAACTAAATTAAGAACTATACAATTTCAGCAGTCAAACCAGCTTCGATAAGTTTAATGCATCTGGGCTCTAAATCGGATATTGAACCTGTCTTTACAACGCATTTTCCTGAAAAATGAACTATATATGCACATTGTTGAGCTTGCATAATTGTATGGTCACAAACAGCAATTAAGGTTTTAATTACATGATCAAAAGTATTAACATCATCATTATAAAGTAATAGTTCATACTGCCTATCTACCTGAGTAAGTTCTTGAATTTCATCATCAGGATTAATTTTAGGATTTGTTGAACAAATTAATTTTTTATATAATGAACAGCTACCCATAAATTCTTAATTTTTTTTGAAACAAATTTTAATTTCAAAGATTTAACTTTTTTATTTATTTCAATAAAATCATTAACATAAAATCCACTTATAATTAACTGACCTCCAGCAACTAACAAGTTATTATAAGTAAAAATATCATCTATAATAGTGTTTTTATTGATATTGGCCAAAATTATGTCATATTTACTTTTTTTAATTGAATATATATCTCCACAATATGCATTGATATAATTACAATTATTCAGTTTTGTGTTTTCGATTGTGTTTTCATAACACCACTTTTCAATATCAATTGCATCTACCAGACTTGCTCCTACTTTTTCTGATAAAATCCCTAATATTCCAGTTCCACATCCAACATCTAAAACCTTTAAGTCTTTAAAATTATTTTCCATTATATATTTCATCATCATTGATGTAGTTTCATGATGACCAGTTCCAAAACTCATTTTTGGAGTAATTATTATTTCATACTTTAAATTTAAAGGAGAATGAAAATTTGCTCGAACTCCACAATCTTTATTTATTTTAATCGGTTTAAAACTGCTCTCCCAAATGTAATTCCAATTTTTTTGAATAATTTTTTTAGAAGAATATGATATTTCAAAATCTGGATTGGAAAGAATTTGTAACTTATTTAAAATGTGTTTTTGAAATTTATCATTGATGATAAATGCATCAATACCTTCATCAGTTTCCTCAAAACCGTCAAATCCTAAAAACTCTAACTGAGCTACTAAAATTTCTGACCCAATTTTAAATGGACTAATCTTAAATGAAAATTTACGATATGTAATTGACATCAGATTGCATTAACTATAGCAGCAAAATCTTTAGAATTAAGGGAGGCCCCTCCAATCAAACCTCCGTCTACATCAGGTTGAGAAAAAATATTTTTAGCATTTAAAGGTTTTACACTACCTCCATATAAAATTGAAGTATGCTCTGCTATAGATGAGTTATAGTTTTCTGAAATTATACCTCTGATAAATGAATGCATCTCTTGAACTTGATGAGGAGATGCCGTCTCTCCAGTTCCAATTGCCCATATGGGCTCGTATGCAATTATTATTTTACTCCAAGAACTCTCAGGTTGTAAGAAAACGGTTTTTTCCATTTGAGATTTTACAAATTCAAAATGATTTCCTGAATTTCTATCAATAATAGACTCTCCAATACAAAAAATAATCTCAATATTATCTTTAATAGCAGTATCAATTTTTTTACACAAAGATTGATCTGTTTCATTAAAATATGTTCTTCTTTCAGAATGACCTAAAATTGTAATAAAAATATTTGAGCTTTTTAACATAGATGCTGATATTTCTCCAGTGTATGCTCCATGAGAAGCAAAATGCATATTTTGCGAAGCAACCTCAATATTTGAATTCTTCAATTTTTGACTGATAAAACTTAATTGAGTATAAGGAGGAGAAACTATAACTCTTACATCCTTAGAAAATTGATAACTTTTAATTTCATTAATAAGACGTTCACCTTCAAAAGTATTATTATTCATTTTCCAATTTCCCGCTATAATTTTTCTTCTAATCATTTTCTAAGATGTTTAAATGAATTAAAGCAAAAACAGAATAATTAATAATGTCTTGATAATTTGCATCAATTCCTTCAGAAACAATTGTCTTACCATTATTTTTTTCTATTTGTTTGATTCTAAGTAATTTTTGTAATATAAGATCAGTTAAAGAAGAAATTCGCATTTCTCTCCATGCTTCACCATAATCATGATTTTTGGCTATCATTAGATCATGAGTTATTTCAGAATGTTTATTATATAAAGCCAGAGAAGCTTCTTCATTAAGATCTGGACTTTCAGATATTCCCAAATCTATTTGAATTAATGCCATAATAGAATAATTGATAATACCAATAAATTCATCAGCCTGCCCATCAGCAATCTTTTGTTCATTATTTGTCTGTAAACCTCTAATTCTCTGAGCTTTAATAAAAATCTGATCTGTTAATGATTCTAATCTTAATATTCTCCATGCACATCCGTAATCTTTCATTTTATTAGCAAACAATTTTTTACATCTACTAATTATTTGAATGTATTGATTACTAGTTGTTGTCATGGAGAAAATTTATAGTAAATTTCGAAAATTTTTTAATGCAAATTAGCAACTTTTGTGAAAGTTATCCAAAACTAAAAAACAAATCATGACATTAAATTGTAGAGGAAAGTTAATAGATTTAAAAATTCCAAAAATTATGGGGATTTTAAATATCACTCCTGATTCATTTTTTGATGGTGGCAAATATAATTCAATTCATAGATCATTAAAAAGATGTGAAAAAATGATAAAAGAAGGGGCTACATTTATTGATGTTGGCGCAATCAGCACCAGGCCTGGAGCAAAGGAATTGTCTTTAGAAATTGAAAGAAAAAGACTATTACCCATTTTTGAAAACTTGTTAAAAAATTTTCCAGATTGTTTGTTTTCAATCGATACTTTTCGTGCTGAAATTGCTGAAGAAACACTAAAAATGGGAGCTTCTATTATAAATGATATTTCTGGAGGCGAATTTGACAACAAAATTTTTGAAATTGTTAGAAAATATAATTCACCTTATGTCTTAACTCATAACGTAAGAAAATCAAATTCAATACCAAATATTCCAAAATATAAAGATGTTGTTTCTGAAGTTCTTAGTAATCTTTCTGAAAAAATTAAAATTATTAATAAAAAGGGAATCAAAAATATTATTATAGATCCAGGATTTGGTTTTGGAAAATCTATTAAAAACAACTATGATATATTAAAAAATCTTAAACTTTTCAAATCTTTAGAATATCCAGTTTTAGTTGGTGTTTCAAGAAAGTCAATGATATGGAAATATCTCAATATCTCGCCTGATGAATCTTTAAATGGAACTACATTTTTACATGCATTTGCTCTTCAAAATGGATCTCAATTATTAAGAGTTCACGATGTTAAAAGTGCTAAAGAATCCATAGATTTATTGCAGGCGCTAAGTTAGTTTTATACTTTTACAAAAAACAAACTATTGGAAACCCTAGATTTTCTTAATATTAGCTTAATTGATCTTTTAGATATTGCACTTGTTGCATTATTACTATTTTCTTTATATAGACTTGTAAAAGGAACTGTTGCAATAAATATTTTTTTAGGTATTGTAATTATATATATGATTTGGAAACTAACTGATCTCCTTAATATGGACGTTTTAAGTAACATTTTAGGAAATTTCATTAGTGTTGGTTTTTTTGCATTGATAGTAGTTTTTCAACAAGAAATAAGAAAATTTCTTTTATTAATTGGTTCATCAAATTTTACATCTAGAAAAAATGTTCTTAAATATTTCAAATTCTTTAATCAGCCTGAAATTCAAAATGAAACTGATGCTAAAATAATTTTAGACTCCTGTATTAAAATGTCCAAAGAAAAAACAGGTGCAATAATTGTTTTGGAGAGAAATAACAATCTTGATTTTATCAAAAACACAGGTGATGATTCAAATATTTTATTATCATCTCAAATTTTAGAAACAATATTTTTTAAGAACAGTCCTCTTCATGATGGAGCAATTATAATAAAGGATAATTATATAACTGCTACTAGAGTTGTACTGCCTATTTCTGAGGACAAAAATTTAGCTAAGAGATTTGGACTACGTCACAAAGCAGGTATTGGAATAACTGAAAAAACTGATGCAACAGCCATTGTGATTTCAGAGCAAACAGGTAAAATGACCTATTTTAAAAATGGCGATTTTATTAAATTTGATTCTCACGGAGAATTAAATAAGCTGATTATTGAAGATTTAACTTTTTAATTAACGAAAACCTTTTTCGATGCAAATTGAACATTATACAAATGTGAATATTTCCCATTTTCAATTTTTAAAAGGTCCTCATGGGTTCCATCCTCTAAAATTTTTCCATCATCCATTACAATAATTCTGTCGGCTTTTCTGATGGTCTCTAGTCTATGAGCAATTATTATTGAAGTTTTTCCTTTTGTTAATCTTGAAGTTGCTTTT
>CEQN01074189.1_pt1 | contig 10943 bp, 11 predicted proteins | sample 427011 | NCBI WGS metagenome assembly CEQN01 (sample SAMEA2621277, study PRJEB7988) | marine metagenome | biome: marine biome (ENVO:00000447); feature: deep chlorophyll maximum layer (ENVO:xxxxxxxx); material: "saline water (ENVO:00002010), including plankton (ENVO:xxxxxxxx)" | depth 120 m
ATATCAAGATATGTAGCAAAAAATATTGTAGCAGCAGGTATTGCGGAAAAATGTGAAATTCAGTTATCATATGCTATTGGTATTGCTCAGCCGACATCTATATCTGTCAATACCTTTGGAACTGGCAAAAAAAATGATATTGAAATATCTGAAATAATTAGTGATGTTTTTGACCTAACGCCATATGGAATAACAAACACGTTAGATCTTTTAAATAGAAAATATCAGCCAACTGCTGCTTTCGGTCACTTTGGTAGAAGTGGGGATAACTTTACATGGGAGCATACAAACAAAATTGATATACTCAAGGAGAGAGTTTAATAGAAAATAATAGGAAAACATTATGAAAACTGATGAAATTAAAAAAATTGGAACAGACTACAAAGTTGCTGATATATCATTAGCTGAATTTGGGAAAAAAGAGATTAAAATTGCTGAAACTGAAATGCCAGGTTTAATGGCTATCAGAGAAGAGTATAAAAATAAAAAACCACTTAAGGGTGCTAGAATTATTGGTTGTCTCCACATGACAATACAAACAGCTGTTTTAATTGAAACATTAGTTGATCTTGGTGCAGATGTAAGATGGTCCTCGTGTAATATTTTTTCAACCCAAGACCATGCTGCTGCTGCTATCGCAGACCAGGATATACCCGTGTATGCATGGAAAGGTGAAACTGAAGAGGAATATAAATGGTGCATTGATCAAACAATAAATGGGCCAGAAGGATGGAAACCAAATATGTTATTAGATGATGGTGGTGATCTAACTGGAATTATACATGAAGAACATAAAGAACTTCTTGATGATATTCTTGGTGTCTCAGAGGAAACCACTACTGGTGTTCATAGATTATATGAGATGGAAAAAAATAATGAACTAAAGATGCCTGCGATGAATGTTAATGACTCCGTTACGAAATCTAAATTTGATAATCTTTATGGTTGCAGAGAATCTCTTGTGGATGGAATTAAGAGAGCCACAGACACAATGATAGCAGGTAAATTGGCTGTGGTATGTGGATATGGTGATGTTGGCAAAGGATCAGCTGGTTCTTTAAGAGGTCTTGGTGCAAATGTTCTTATTACAGAAGTAGATCCTATTTGTGCCTTACAAGCTTCAATGGAGGGTTACAAGGTTGTAGATATGGATGATTATATTGAGGAAATTGATATATTTGTCACAGCAACTGGAAATTTTAATGTAATTAACCATGATCAAATGGTTAAAATGAAAAATGGTGCAATAGTTTGTAATATTGGACATTTTGATAATGAAATTGATGTAGAAGGATTAAAAAAATATCAATGGGAAAATATCAAACCACAAGTTGATCATATAATATTTCCAGATGGCAAAAGAATTATATTGCTAGCTGAAGGCAGACTCATTAATTTGGGCTGTGCTACAGGACATCCTAGTTTTGTAATGTCTTGTTCTTTCACTAATCAAGTTATGGCACAAATAGAGCTATGGAATAATCATAAAAAATATGAAAACAAAGTATATGTTCTCCCGAAAGATCTAGATGAAAAAGTTGCAAGGTTACATTTAGAAAAATTAGGTGTAAAACTCACTAAGTTAACTAAAGAACAAGCTGAATATATTAGTGTTAATCAGAAAGGCCCTTATAAAAAAGATACTTATAGGTATTAAAGGCTCTTCAAGTATTCAAAAAAATAATAGGCTCTATGTCAAAAATTCATAGTAAAAATGGATCTCGTATTATAAATAGAGATCTCAAGGTTGTATGGCATCCATGCACCCAAATGAAAGATCATGAAAAAATCCCGCTAATACCAATTAGAAAAGGCAAAGGTGTTTGGTTAACAGATTATGATAATAATAAGTATATTGATGCAATAAGTTCATGGTGGGTAAATCTTTTTGGACACTCAAATTCTTATATAAATAATAAGATAACTAAACAAATAAAAAATTTAGAACATGTTTTACTAGCTGGCTTTACACATATACCTGCAATTACATTGGCAGAGCGATTAATAAAAATTTCACCTAAAAGAATTAGTAAGTGTTTTTTTACTGATAATGGATCATCTGCGATTGATGCAGCAATGAAAATGAGTTTCCATTATTGGATAAATAAAGGTTATAAGAAAAAAAAGAAATTCATTGCGCTATCAAATAGTTATCATGGTGAAACTCTTGGATCTTTATCTGTTAGCAACATTGACTTGTATAAAAAAACATATAAAAGTTTAATGAAAGAAACAATAATTGTCCCTAGTCCAGATTCTTATTTGAGAAAAAGTAAAGATACAGAAAAGCAACATGCTGAAATTATGTTTGACTATATGCTAAAAGCTATTAAGAAGAATCATAATGAAACATGTGCAGTTATAGTAGAACCTTTAGTGCAATGTGCAGGGTATATGAGAATGTATCATCCCGTATATTTAAAATTACTTAGACAGGCATGTGATAAATATAATATACACCTTATAGCAGATGAAATAGCAGTAGGTTTTGGAAGAACTGGTACAATGTTCGCCTATGAGCAAAGTAAAATTACTCCAGATATTGTGTGTTTATCTAAAGGCATAACTGGTGGATATATGACATTATCAACTATATTAACGACTGATGATTTATATGACGCTTTCTATGATGAGTATACAAAATTAAATGCATTTTTACATTCTCATAGCTACACTGCAAATCCAATTGCATGCGCAGCAGCAAATGCATCTCTAGATCTCTTTGAAAAGAATAATGTTATTGATAAAAATAAAGCTCTATCAAAGTATATTTTTAATTCACTTAAGAATTTAATAAATCATCCGCATGTGAGTGATGTTAGACAACATGGTATGATTACAGCTGTAGAAATAGTTAAGAATAAATTAACCAAAGAACCTTATGACTGGAAAGAGAGGCGTGGTATTAGAGCATACCAATTTGGATTGAATAACGGTGTATTAATTAGACCACTGGGAAATGTTATATATTTTATGCCACCATATATTATTAAAAAGAAAGAGATTGATTTAGTTGTTAATGTAATTAAGGATGCAATTGATGTTGCAACAAAATAAGATACATAGAGTATTCCTAAAAAATAAAATAGACATTAAGAAAGATATAACTATTAATAAAGATATATTAAATCATATTAAAAATGTTTTAAGAATTAAAAATAATCAAGAGATTAAAATATTTAATGGAGATGGAAGAGAATATTTAGCCAGTATTCATTATATAGATAAATCTTTAGTTATTTCACCAAAGACAGAATATAGGAAAATACTGAAGAATCCTCATGAAATACTTTTAGCGCAGTGTATATCAAGTTCTAAGTCTATGGATTTAGCAATTCAAAAATCAACAGAACTTGGAATAAATAAAATAATTCCATTAGTTTCCTCACGAAGCCACCCTGGTGAACATGATAAAAAAATTAAACACTGGGAGAAAATCATCATACATGCTACAGAACAATCTAATGGGCTGTATCTGCCAGTACTGAGTAAAATCATGTCTTTTAAAGATTTTATCGAGAATCAAGAAAAGAGAAAAAACTATAAAATTTGTTTCAATACGATAGGAAGAAGAATACAAAATAGTGATATAAATCATAAATCACATATAATGCTAATTGGTCCCGAGGGTGGATTTGACGAAAATGAACTAGAACTAATGAAAAATTATAACTGGAATATAATTAGCCTAGGGGATAGGATATTTAGAACAGAGACAGCTTCTGTTGTGGCGCAAACCATACTGAGAGGGTTTTAAATGTTTAATATTAAAACGATAGCAGAATATACAAAAAACTTTGAGAATGAAAACTTACATTCAGAAATCATAAAAAATCATATGAAAATTGAAGCATGGTTCAGGAACCAATGGGTAAAATATCCTGCCCCATTTTATTCCTCTATTGATATAAGAAATTCTGGTTATAAAATTGCTCCGATTGACACCAATCTGTTTCCGGCAGGCTTTAATAATCTCGATAAAGATCTAGAATTTTTGTACATCTCAGCTGTCCAGCATGCATTTGAACGTTTATCACCAAATTTGACCAAAATACTTATAATTTCAGAAAATCATACGAGGAATAAGTTTTATAAGTCCAGTATAGATGCATTATGCAATATATTATGTAAGTCAGGTTATGAAGTTAAAGTAGCTACCTTGTTAAATATGGAAACTGGTGACGGGTTAAACCCTCTATTAACTCAAGAAGCAAACTCTCTTCGATATGATGATTTTATTCCTGACGCAATATTATTAAATAATGATTTATCTTCAGGAATACCTGATATTCTAAATAATATAAATCAACCGATACTACCTGATAAAAACTTAGGCTGGACTAACAGATCTAAAACCATACATTTCGAGTACTACAGTAATGTTGTGAATAATTTTTCACATATGCTGGAAATTGACTCGTGGCTATTAGAGCCATTATTTAGAAATTGTGGTGAAATTGATTTTAAAACAAAACAAGGGGAAGATTGTCTCATTCACCATGCATCAAGACTTTTTGAGATAATAAAAAATAAATATGATCAATATAAAATCACCGAAGAGCCATATATTATGATTAAAGCTGACTCAGGAACTTATGGAATGGGTATAATGCAAGTTAGAAGTATTGAAGAGTTAACTAACCTGAACCGAAAACAAAGAACTAAGATGTCAAAAACTAAAGGTGGCAATAAACTTGACAGGGTGATCTTACAAGAAGGAATTTATTCTAATGAAAATATGAAACAGGCTAACCAAGTTGCTGAACCTGTCATATATGCATTTGGGAGTAACTTAGTTGGAGGATTCTATAGACTTCATGAAGACAAAAATAATTCTGAAAATCTAAATTCTCCAGGGATGACCTTTCATCCAATTCCTTTTAAAGACGCTTGCATCAGCCCAAATGGTAGCGAATCAATATTCTCGGATACCAATAAATTTTACATATATGGTGTTATAGCTAGACTAGCAATACTAGCGGCAGCAAAAGAACTATATAATGTAGAGGGATAGGATAATGTATTCATTTGGAATTTTAATGGATCCTATCGATCAAATTGATATTAATAAAGATTCAACAATAGCTATTGCAAAAGCTCTCCAAAACAAATGTGAAGTACATTATATAATTCCTGATACACTCCATATCAATAATTCAAAAGTATATGGAAAGACAGCTGAGTTAAAGATAAATAAAAGCAAAAAACCATTCTATGAGATCAATAATGTTAGACTTAAAGAGCTAAGCTTTTTAAACTGTATATTATTTAGACTTGATCCACCTGTAGATGAACACTATATTCAGGTAACCCATATTCTAGACCTTATGGAATCTCAAGGCGTTCTTGTAATTAATTCTCCACAGTCAATAAGAGATTTTAATGAAAAAATGTTGGGATCTAAATTAACAAAAAAACTTATACCTACGTTAGTCTCATCAAATAAAGCATTTATAGATAAATTTATCAAAAAAAATAAAAAAGTTGTAGTAAAACCAATAAATATGATGGCAGGTAAAGGAATAATTTCTCTGACACATGGCAATAAAGATAATCATGACTTACTTAATGAAATGCTTAGTGGATCAAAAAAATATGTAATATGCCAAAAATTTATTACTGATATTAAAAAAGGTGACACACGTATACTAGTTGCTAATGGTAAAGTATATGAAGACGTTCTAGTTAGATATCCTCCAAAAAATGACTTTAGATCAAATTTATCTTATGGTGGCAAATATAAAGTCAAAAAAATTAATCCTAAGCATTTAGACTATTTAAATGAGGTAGCTATATATCTAAAATATAATAGACTATATTTTGCAGGAATAGATATGATAGGTGATTATATCACTGAAATAAATATTACATCTCCAACTGGTATAAAACAGATTGAGGAAAAAAATAAAAGAATAAGTAATGATATTGCGTCACAATTTATTAACATTATTAAATCTCATTATGAATAAAGTAATTAAAAATACATTGAATAAAGATTATTTATATATGGGCATAGATTTTGGAATTAAGAAAATTGGTTTTGCTATAGGACAAATCATAACAACTAAAACAACACCTCTTAAAATAATTAATAACTATAACAACAAAATTAATTGGACAGAGATTCATAGTATTATAGAAGACTGGAAACCTAATGTAATAGTTATAGGATATCCCTATAGTAAAAAAAAGGGGGCACTTATAAAGAAACTTGATAAGTTTATTGAAGACTTAAATGATAAATATAAAGATTCTATTGAAATATTGACTTTTTCTGAAGTCTTATCAACAGAAGAAAGTAAGACAATATATACTGATATGCGTAAAAGTAATTACAAAATTAGCCAAAAGGTTGATTTAGATGATTTATCTGCATCTATAATTTTGCAGAGCTGGTTTAATGAAAATATGGTAAACTAAGAAAATGAAGATTGATCAGAATATTCAATTTAATAGTGATAATAAACTAATTCATTTTTTAAATATAGAAAATCTATCGGCTGAACATATTTATGAAATATTAGAACTAGCAGATAAAGTCAAAACAAAAAGTTTAGATGGTAAAACAATTGCTAGTTTATTTTTTGAGCCTAGTACTCGTACTAAAACAACTTTTGAGCTAGCATCAAAGAGACTAGGTGCAGATTTTATAAATATAGATATAGCTAATTCATCTACTTCCAAAGGGGAGTCTGTACTAGACATGATTAAAACATTGGAAGCAATGCAGTGTAGTATGTTTATAGTTAGACATAACACATCCGGAATACCTCATTATATCGCTAAAGAAGTTGGCGAAAAGATATCAGTTATTAACGCAGGTGATGGCACTAATGCTCACCCAACACAGGCTATGCTTGATATGTATACAATTAAAAAATACAAAGGACCATTTGAGGATTTAAATATAGCTATTGTAGGTGATATTCTCCATTCACGCGTGGCAAAATCTTTAATAGCTAGCCTTAACATATTAAAAGTTAAGAGTATTAATATTATTGGTCCAGAAATCTTAATGCCAAAAAATATTGATCAACTTAATGTCACATACTTCAATGACCTAGAAAAAGGTATCCATGAAACGGATGTAATAATTATGCTTAGACTACAAAAAGAAAGAATGCATGAAGCGTTGATTTCGACAGATGACTACTATAAAAAATATGGATTAACAAAGGATAAAATCAAGAAAGCAAAGCAAGATGTAATTGTAATGCATCCGGGGCCTATCAATCGAGGAATTGAAATAGATTCTGATGTAGCGGATGGTCCAAATTCTGTAATCTTGGATCAGGTTTCAGCTGGAATATCGATTAGAATGGCAGTAATGTCACTTATATTAAAAAATAAAAAATAATATTCATGAAATCAGATTACTTGGGAATATTATCATCAATAAAACAAGATATCGAACGATATGAGATATCACATATTAATAAACCATCTCTGATAATTGTAACAAAATCACAGAGCAATAAAGATATAGAAAAAGTAGTTGAAGCCGGAAACAAATGTCTTGGTGAGAACTATGTTGACGAAGCCATAAAAAAAATAGACTTTTTTAAAAAAAGATCTCTTGAATGGCATTTTATAGGTCAAATTCAGTCAAATAAAATTAAAAAGATATCTAAATATTTTGACTGGGTTCAAACAATATCCTCAATAAAACATGCTAAGTTACTTAATCAAGCCTGCGAGGGATTGTCTAAGAAAATGAATATATGTATACAGGTTAATATTGATAGAGAGCAATCTAAGTCTGGCATCCTTGTTGAAGATCTTGATAATTTAATTGTTAATATTCTGCCTTTAAATAATCTGATTTTAAGGGGTTTAATGGCAATACCATCAAAAATCAATGCTTTGAAAGAAAATATAAATTCATATAAAATACTTAGGGCAGAATATGATAGATTAAGTAGTAAATACATACATATGGATACTTTATCAATTGGTATGAGCAATGATTATAAGCTCGCATTAGATAATGGTTCTAATATGATTAGGATAGGGACACTAATATTTGGTAATAGAAAATAATGTTTAGAAATATTTCAATAGTTGGCGTAGGAAACCTATCTCAAACTCTCTTATATTGTATTAAAAATAAATCATTAAAGCTTAATATTAGCCTTTATGATCTTAATAAAAAAAAGAAAGTTTTTGCATCTAAAAAAGAATGGTCTTTTAGTACGAAAATTAACAAAAGTCTTTCGGAAAGTGACCTAGTGATTCTGGCTGTAAAACCATACCAATACAAAGATGTGTGCGCTAAGATCAACACATATGCAAATAATAAGGCAGTAATTGTAAGCTTAATGGCAGGAATTACTATTAAGGATTTGAAAGAAGCGTTTCCTGATAAACTTTCTATTGCAAGAGTAATGACAAACATTAATGCTAAATATAGCAATGCAATTTCTTCAATATATATAGATAAACGATTTAGAAAAGATAAAATAGCTTCTTTAAAAAAATTTTTTAGCTTATTTGGTAGTATAAATATTCTAAAATCAGAATCTCAGGTCAATAAAATTACAGCGTTAGTAGGTAGCGGGCCAGCATATTTTATTTATTTTGCAGAATCTATGATAAAAACATTCCAAAGTTTTGGATTCACTAAATATGAATCTGAGATACTTGTTTGTGAATTATTTTATGGAACAGCTAAAACATGCATTACTGACAAAAGATCTTTAGATGAAATTAAAAAATCAGTTGTCTCAAAAGGTGGCACAACGGAAGCTGCACTTAAGAAGTTTGACAAATTAAAAACAAAAAAAATCATAATGGAGTCTATTAGAGAAGCGTTCGTTCGAGCCGTAGACTTAGGGAAAGGTAAGTAATGGAAGGCTATGCATCGAAACCAATAATTTTTCTTTTAGTAACGTTAATAAGCTTCTTTCAATTCTTATTAATATTAAGATTTATTTTTGAAATAATGAGGGTATCTTATAATAATCAAATCACTCAGTTAGTTGTGAAAGCTACTGATCCAGTTTTATCACCTTTGAGATTAATTCCTCTATACATAGGACGTTTCGATCTAATAATCATTATAATTATAACCTGCGTAACCACTCTAAAAATATACTTAAATCCAAGTTTTAGTGGTTTTGAATATAGCCTTAATGCTCTGTTAGTTGCAGGTTTTGGGTATGCCATTAAAGAGACAATTGATATCTTATGGTATTCTGTGATTATCGGTGCAATTGGTAGCTGGTTCATGGCTTACAATAGTCACCCGATCTTTCATTTGATAGATGAGATTTGTGAACCAATGTATAGACCAGTTAGATCAATAATGCCGAATCTATCAGGTATAGATCTATCTCCTATTATCTTGCTTGTGGGCCTGAACTTATTGCAAATGATTATCCTGCCACCAATTTTTAATTTAACAAGATTCTTATAAGATGAACAGTAAATCAATTAATATGATAACAAGTGTTGCTAAAATCAATAAACCACTTGAACTTGTCTCTGGGAAAATTATTAGTGAATATGATCTGAAATATGAAACATATGGAAAACTCAATAAAGAAAAAAGTAATGCTGTTTTAATCTGCCATGCTTTATCGGGGAACCATCATGTGGCTGGCTACTATGAAAATGATAAAAAACCAGGTTGGTGGGATAATATGATTGGTCCTAACAAACCAATAGATACAGATAAGCTATATGTAGTCTGTTTAAACAATCTAGGAGGATGCCATGGCTCAACAGGACCCACAAGCATAAATCCTAAAACTAAAAAAATATATGGGTCAGAGTTTCCTATCATGACGGTAAGTGATTGGGTAAATTCACAAAAAGAACTTATGACCTACCTTGATATTCCTTGCTGGAGATTTATTGTGGGAGGCAGTCTAGGAGGGATGCAGGCATTTCAATGGACGATTCAAAATCCTACGCTTGTTGAAAACTGTGTTATTATTGCAGCAGCTCCTAAACTAACCGCCCAGAATATAGCCTTCAATGAAGTAGCGAGACAAGCTATTATGAAGGACCCTAATTGGCATGATGGAAATTACATAGAAAAGGGTGTTATACCTTCTCAAGGTTTAGCCTTAGCTAGAATGCTTGGTCATATAACTTACTTATCAGATGAATCAATGGGAGAGAAATTTGGAAGGGATCTAAAAAAAACAAAACTTAATTTTAATTATGATGTAGAATTTCAAATTGAGAGTTATCTAAGATATCAAGGTGAAAAATTTGTAACTGGATTTGATGCAAATACATATTTGCTTATGACTAAATCTTTAGACTATTTTGACCCAATAAAAGATTTTGGTAATTCTTTAAAAAATATTTTTAAGAAAGTTAACTCAAAATATTTAATTATTTCGTTTACATCGGATTGGAGATTCCCCCCTAAAAGGTCGAGAGAGTTAGTTAAATTATTACTGGATAACGACAAAAACGTAAGCTATTCTGAAATCAATTCTGAAGGCGGGCATGATGCTTTTCTTATGGATAATAAAGATTATTTTGATGTAATGAGATCTTTTATAGATGAGGCAAGTGATGGCGTTTAGAAAAGATCTTCTATTAATAAGCTCATGGATAAAACCAAATAGCAAAGTCTTAGACCTTGGTTGTGGGAACGGTGAGCTGTTAAGACTCTTAGAGCTTGATAAAAATGTTAATGGATATGGAATTGACAATGATGTTACAAATATAAAAAAATCCCTTCAAAATAATATTAATGTTCTTCAAATGGATCTAGATGATGGTCTGAAAGACTTTGAGACTGGGTCTTTTAACTATGTTGTATTAGCCCAGTCACTTCAAGTTATTAAAAATCCAAAATCACTAATTGATGATATGCTAAGGGTAGGTGATGAAATAATAGTTTCATTTCCCAATATGGGCCATTGGTTAGCTAGATTACAATTATTTTTTAAAGGGAGAATGCCAATCACAAGCAACCTGCCATA
>CEQN01208343.1_pt1 | contig 10921 bp, 9 predicted proteins | sample 427011 | NCBI WGS metagenome assembly CEQN01 (sample SAMEA2621277, study PRJEB7988) | marine metagenome | biome: marine biome (ENVO:00000447); feature: deep chlorophyll maximum layer (ENVO:xxxxxxxx); material: "saline water (ENVO:00002010), including plankton (ENVO:xxxxxxxx)" | depth 120 m
TCAGTTCTTTCAGTTAATGAGGAAGGCATCGAAGTTGAGGTTACCTGGCGTGAAGAATGGGTCGTAAACCCAGAGCAACGCTACACTCATGGCGGCATTCTTGCAGCAATTATTGATACAGCAGCGGACTATGCCATTGCAGCAACTCTAGGGCGTCCAGTACCAACTATTAGCATAAGAGTCGATTATCATAAAGCAGCAAAACCTGGAAATCTAAAAGCAAGAGCACATGTAGTACGCTTGGGCAGACAGTATTCTACAGCTGAGTCCTACGTTTATGATAAAGATGGATCGCTTGTTGCTAGCGGACGCGGAACCTATTACACAGCACCCCCTCGATCATAAACCTCGACCACCAAAGACCTATTAAATGAATGACAATTATAAAAATGAGAATTTTCGGGAATTCTTGAATCGATTACGTACTGAAAAAGAACTTATCGATATTAAACAAACGGTAGATATAAGGCATATCGCTACCCTTGTGGATCAGGCCGAAACTGCGCTTCTTTTCCATAATGTAAATGGCTATAAAATTCCGGTTGTCTCCGGAATCCTTCGTTCTCGTAATAGAGCTATTTTATCTATGGGTTGCAGTAACTACTCAGAGATAGAACACAGACTGGCCCAAGGCATCGAGAACCCAATCTCACCGTCCTATATTAAGGGTGGTAATAATAAGGAAGTAATACAAACCGGTGATGATGTAGACCTCTACCGTCTACCCATACCTATGTCTTCGATTTATGACGGTGGTCCAATGATTACTGCTGGTGTAGTAATCGCGAAGGATCCTGAATTTGGCTTTAACTCTGGTATGTACAGATTCATGGTCAAAGAAAAAAATCTCACAGGTATTGATATTGTGACTCCTAATAATATGCGTTTATTTGCACAGAGGGCTTACGAAGCTGGCCAACCATGCCCCATTTCAATTTCGATTGGAACACACCCATTTGAGATTATGGGATCTGGTTTTAGATCACCACTTGGCGTTGATGAAATGGCTCTAGCAGGAGGCATCCGTGGTTCAGCAGTTGAACTAACTAATTGTGAGACTATCGATTTACCCTGTATAGCAGATGCAGAAATTGTTCTTGAGGCTGAAATCCTACCATCGGGTTGGACCCATCCAGAAGGCCGGTTTGGTGAGTTCACGCGTCTCATGGGCGGACTTCACTGGAACCCCATAGTTAAAGTGAAAGCAGTAACTATGAGAAAAGACCCTATTTACTATGCATTACATATGCCATGGGAAAATACCTGGTTAGCAGCGCCTACTAGATACACAGCTATCCGGCGAGCAGTAAAAAGTGCAGGCGTTGGACTTAAAGAAATAAATGTCACCCTCGGTGGTTGCGGCTTCTGGCATGCAATTATTTCTATAAAAAAACAGGCAGGCGAAGGCAAAAATGCTTTGCTCGCAGCATTGACAGCTCAAGATATTAAGCATGTTGTCGTCGTTGATGATGACATCGATGTTCACAATGCTGAAGATGTCGAATGGGCAATTGCAACCCGCGTGCAGGGTGACAGGGATGTAATTATTATTCCTGGAGCACGGGCTAAGCCTCTTGATCCTAGTCTTGCAGTAACACCACCTGGAGTTGTACCAACCGGGGCAAAAGTAGGGATAGATGCCACTATAGGCGAAGGGATACCATCTGAACGTTATGAGCGGATTGCTTATGCCTATGCAGACCGCGCAAAAATTAATGACTATATAGAAGGTAAAACCGACCCAGTGTTAGTAGAAGATGACCGCCAAGAACTTACTAGTCAGCTAGCCAAGAAGATTTTCCATCTAATAGAAGAAACACCAAAATACTATCAGGAGATTGCTGAAACTTTCTCTGAGTATGAATTTAAAGTTATAGCAAGAGCTCTGGGACAACTTCACTCCGAAGGTAAACTTTGGCAAGACAAACGAGGTCGAGCCTGTCTTCGAGATTCTATCCATGCAGCTGAGCCGCCAACAAAAACAAATTGACGAATTCCAATTCTCACATACAAGTTCCACAATCTGATCAACTTTGCGTAGATCATGTTGCACACTATGTTGAAGATATAGACCAGACCAGCCAATACCTCAGCAGTATGGGCTTTACACTAACCCCCTTTTCAGTTCAATCACATAAAGTAAAACCAAGTAGCACTCTAGAACCTGCTGGTGCTGGGAATAGATGTGTAATGCTGAAACAAGGTTATATTGAACTTCTTACGCCAATTGGCACTACGCCAATCGCTAATCAGCTTCGATCAGGTATCGAACGTTACATAGGCATTCACCTCCTGGCCATCGGCACTTCAACACCCCTAGAAGATCATGCGCGCTTGGTCAAAGAAAACTTCACTCCACTTGAACCGGTTTCATTGCAGCGCAAGATAGAAACTGAGACAACCGACGAGACTGCTCATTTCAAAGTGATACGTGTCCCACAAGGAACAATGGCAGAAGGCCGTATTCAGTTTTGTCACCACCTGACGCCAAACTTTTTATGGCAGAACCGCTGGACTCAGCATGCTAACCATGCAATAGCCATCAGCGATATTATTTTTTGTGTTGAAGATCCTCAGGAGGCTGCTGAACGCTATGCGCGTTATACTGGGTTACCCTCAATCAGTCGAAAAAACTCCATATGTATTACCACTAATCGTGGTTCTTTAATTTTTGTGACTGCTAGTACTTTTAGCTATAAACTCGGAATTAATCCACCCACGCTACCCTGGATAGCAGGCTATATTATTAAAACACGCGATCAGTCAGCCACGCTTAATTATCTAAAAAACTCAGGCATTCCATATCAATCACTAAAAAATAAACGTCTGCTGGTTAGTCTGCCCCAAACGCTAGGTGGCCACATTATTTTTGAGGGAGTGAATTCTGAAGTGATAGACTTCTAAATAAATTATGACTATTTACACTAAAAAAACTTATCTAGCATGTGTCGGGATGGTATTTCTTGGACTCCTCTCACATCAAACCGCATTTTCTCAACTTCGACAGGTAACTATCGGAACTAACCCGGCAGGCACACACTCCTATGTCGTTGCAGGTGCTCTAGCAACAATTGTTCAAAATGAAAGCGGCATCAGGTCTATCATAAGGCCCTTCTCTGGTTCTTCTGCCTATGTTCCATTATTGCATCGAGGTGAAATTACTCTTGGTCTTGTAACAAATATTGATTCATATCTTTCATATTCTGGGCTTCAACCCTATAGAGCGCCCATGTCTAATCTGAGACTACTGGCTCGAGCTTTTCCTCTTTATATGATGTACATGGTTAGAGGTGACTCTGATTTATATCGAGTAGAGGATTTAAGAGATCAACGCGTTGTTGTTAGCATCCGTGCAAATGCAGCACTAGAATTCCTTCATAGAGCTATTCTTGCTACAGGCGGCTTAACCGGGGAAAACATCGATGAAATTACCGTTGGAGGTTTGGCAGACGGGGCTAGACTTTTAACTGAAGGGAGGGTCGACGCTGTCTCCATAGGTGTAGATACAGCACTGACTCTCCAGGCACACAGCAGCATAGGAGGCGGAATCCGCTATGTGACTATGGGCAGTGATGAATCAAAGCTAACTGAATTAATGCCGGGATCTAAAGCATCTCCTGCTCCACAAGGACCAACCACTGTTGGCCTTGAAGAATTACCCCGAGTCTCCGAAATAAGCCACTATATTAATACGGGCGTTCACTTGTCAGAAGACAATGCCTATTTCCTAACTAAAACAATACACGAACAATGGCAAACTTTACGGGACAACTATTCAGTAATGAGCGAGGTGCATGCCGAAGAGATGTCACCTATAAATCCCTCTATCCCTTATCATGAGGGAGCAATCAAATACTATAAAGAAATTGGTCTCTGGACCGAAGATCACGAAACAAATCAGGCAACCTTCCTGGAGTAATATTAAATGAGTAAAGATTCTAATAATTTAGTCAACATTAACCGTCGAAATTTATTGACAGCCGTAGCTGGGGCCTCAATTATCCCACTTACCTCTCGTTTTGCTTCAGCGCAAGAAACAATCACACGGGAACCAATAGCACGAGACTGGTCTGGACAAAACCCTATCCGTTACCCTGACCCAGATGTCGTTGCCTTAGATGATCGCTTTCTTCAATACATGATTGGAAACACTCATATTCAAAAATTGTATACCGGATCACTTTGGTCTGAGGGCCCTGCTTGGAATGGAGTTGGGCGTTACTTGGTTTGGAGCGATATTCCAAATAATCTACAACGGAGATGGATTGAAGATGACGGGCGTGTCGCAGTATTTCGTAACCCATCAGGTAATAGTAATGGTAATACCTTTGACTTCAGCGGGAGACAATTGTCATGCGAACATGGTGGAAGACGGGTCGCTCGTTATGAACCAGATGGAACAGTAACAACGATAGCTGATCAATATAATGGTAATCGACTAAATTCGCCTAATGATGTGGTCGTCCATCCGGATGGAAGTATCTGGTTTACTGATCCACCTTATGGAATCCGGCGTAGTCAGTACGAAGGATTCTATGCAGAATCAGAGACAAAACCTGCTGTATACAGAGTTGATGGAGTAACTGGTCAGGTTGCGGTAGTGACCGATGAAGTTGTTGGCCCCAATGGACTGTGTTTTTCGCCAGATTACTCCCTGTTATACGTTGCAGATACAGGATCACGTCCCCGAGAAATGAAAGTTTGGGATGTTAATGGAACAACACTAAGTAATGGCAGGGAATTTGCCCAAATTGATGCTCCTAACGCAGGAGCTGATGGTATCAGGTGTGATACTGATGGAAATATATGGGCAGGGGTGCCTTTTGGTGTACAGATTATCGCACCAGATGGTGATGCCATTGGTATGATTCGACTACCAGAACGTTGCGCTAACCTGTGCTTTGGAGGGGCAAAAAGAAACCGCCTCTTTATGGTAGCCAGTCAATCTCTCTATTCAGTTTATGTTGGTGCTGCGGGAGCCCATATCTGTTAAAAAACAAGAATATATGCCCTGAAATTATTGATGCTCTGAGAGGTTTTTACTACCGTTGCACTGTGTATAAATGGGATTATTAATCGTAAAACTCAATCGAAGCCTTAATGCAGTTATTGCTTTATTACTTAGCATAGTTATCTGTGGGCTATTTTTCACAAATATAGCCATTAGCCAGACAATAGGTGCGCTTGAAGATGAGCCTACCGCAGAATTTCATTTTGCAAGACTTATCTATTCGGATGCTTATAGTAGCCGACGAGCCAGATGGGGGGGTGGAGGAGCCTGGAGCACAGATTACCCTGATGCTGAATATCACCTTATGGAAGGGGTTAAACGTCTAACACGTGTAGATGGTCAAAGCGTTAGCATTAATAGTGACTTTTATGGGGATGGTGGTCGTCTTGTTACCTTAAATAATGAGCGGGTATTTGATTACCCATGGCTCTATGCAGTCGAAGTAGGTCAATGGCATTTGAGTGATGCTGAAGCTGCTCGACTACGAGAATATCTTGACCGTGGTGGCTTTCTAATAGTAGATGATTTTTGGGGAGAAGGTGAATGGTCAATATTCATTCAGTCTATGCTGAGAGTTTTTCCTGATAAACCCATTGTAGAGCTAAGTAATGATCATGAGCTACTACATGTACTCTATGATCTGGATCAGCGCACTGCCATCCCAGGAGCCGGAGGACTTAGGCAAGGCACAGTCCCTCACTGGCGAGGAATCTTTGATAACGATGGTAAATTAATGGTGGCAATAAATTTTAATATGGATATGGGAGATGCTTGGGAACATGCTGATGATCCATGGTATCCGGAATCAATGACTGCCTTAGCTTATCGCTTTGCCGTCAACTATTTAATTTATTCAATGACGCATTAAAACGGCTTAAAAAAACAGGGCCGATGAGCGCCCGAGTTATACCTCATTTCTCTGGGGGAGTTTGAATGAAGAACGAACGCTCAACGACCGGCGCGTATCCTACAGATCTAAAAAACTCTGCGCAAGACCTTCTTCAAAGCCACTGTTAAGACACAGAAATCACTACCTAAAAACATAGGTTTATGGTGTTCTTTCTGGAAATCGTACGATAAAACCATCCCTATTTGGCATACGCACTTCAGGAAGAGTATTAGCGTTCATAACCACTTCGTCATTAATAATATCGTTTAAAACAAGAAGGTATGCAGTCAGAGAATAGACCTCATTATCTGTGAGCGTACGCGGTGCAAACCAAGGCATAGCCCTACGCGTATAATCAAAAATAGTTGTTGCGTAGGGCCAAAAATTTCCAATAGTTTTTCCAGTATCAATTCCATTGGATAATGGATCACCACCTGCGAGAGCAGGACTTATACCGCCTTCGCCATTTACCCCATGACAGACAGCACATTTTTGTTCATAGATTATTTTTCCCTCCCCTGCTGTCCCTTGCCCTAATGGAAGTCCTGTGCCATCAGGTAATATATCTATATCCCATGCAGCAATATCTTGCTCATCTATCGGCATACCAAGGTTTGGAGTCTGGGTGTAACTATTCGTGCTAGCTAAAAAAAACAAGCCTGCAGCTAATATCGCTAGATACTCGGCATTACGCATAAACATGTTTCACCTCACCAGCCTGATCAATCTGCCAACTTGTAGGTCCATTATAATGCTGGCTGGGGAACCCATTAAGACTTGGTACTCGTGACGCCTCCCCACGAGCAGCAACTATTTCACTGCGGGTAGGCTGTACATGCCCGGCTTCATCCCATGCACGACTTTGTAAAACAGCAGGACCACCATCCCATTGCCACGGAATACGAAAACGGGTAAATGCCTTAGATAATACTGGTTCTTGCAGCGCTGCTTCAGCCCAAGTCTGACCGCCATCTGCAGAAACTAGAACCTTAGATATACGTCCATTAGCAGAATAAGCAACCCCAGAAATTTCATAAAGCCCCTGCCCATTCATTGATAAACCTGGGGATGGTCTAGTGATAAAAGATTTCACTTCCTGCAAAAAATAGAACTGATATGCCTTACCACCAGGTAATATTGGAGCATAGGTTCTTGCCTCATAAATACTCATGGCTGGTTGATCCAGCAATTCTATTCTTCGTAGCCACTTCACATTCATATTGCCTTCCCAACCTGGCACAAGCAGACGCATAGGATAGCCATTCCCTGGCATTAGTTTCTCACCGTTCTGATACAGTGCGATCATTGCATCATCAAGAGCCTTTGATAACGGTATGCTCCGATGCAAGGCAAGTGAGTCCGAGCCTTCAGCAATCAACCATTTTGCGGTTGGATCAATTCCCGCCTCTTCAAGAAGAGTGGATAGCATGACTCCACTCCACTCTGCACAGGACACATATCCATGAAGTCCCTGAACATCTGCGTCCAAAGGTTCAGGCGACCACATCGGAGCGCTATTTCCTCCACACTCAACAAAATGCATACGTGAGACCAAGGGATAACGCATTAAAGACTCAAGGGTAAACACAAGAGGCTGCTTAACTAAACCATGAATTACTAAGCGATGCTGTTCAGGGTCAATATCAGGTGACCCAGAACGTGAAATAACAAAATGCAATCCATTAGGTGTAAAGGTTCCATCTAACATATGGTGAGGAGTGCGTGATTGCTGACTTCGCGGTTCACCATTGGGATTAGTCATTGTACGCACTACATCATTCTCAAACCGTGACCGTGTTTCATAAGGGCCACTTGGCGTTCCCGCCGATCCACTCCAAGGGTCATCACTTAACGTCTGCGCCTGTAAAGGCTTAGCTATTGTATAACCGGTTATCGCTGCAGCAAGAACACTGCCACCTTTGAAAAATGCTCGGCGATCAAACAAGCCATTTTCAGCTGCTGGCCCCAAATCTTTCCAAACTCTTGTTGAGTCTTTTTTATTCATGCCGCTCTCACACTCGATGATTTTTTATAGGTATACGTTAACACAAGAACAACTAACTATTGGGCATAGGTAATATTCAACAAATATGGAATAAATCTACTGAATGACCGTGGCTCTTGACTAGTCAACGCAACAAAATAATTTTAGCGCTATTATTTAACTATGCCATATGGTGTTTCAGTAATTACTCTAGACATTAAAAAATTACCGGCACATTTATTAAACTAATAGCGGAGAAGCTTTCTCCAACCAGTCATTTCTCCTATTATGAGTTGCTCGTCTGACTCACTCCACCAGACTGGAAAACAAATGTATCTTAGAAATAGTTGGTATGTCGCTGCACTCTCCTCAGAAATTGAGGAAAAACTAACGGCACTTCGTATTCTAGGCGAAGATATAGTGTTCTACCGAACCAAGAATGGAGAACCTGTTGCTCTAGAAGATTCCTGCCCTCACAGACGATTACCGTTATCCCAAGGTCGGCTATTAAATAATAATATCGAATGTGGTTATCATGGACTTCAGTTCAATCGTTCTGGTCAGTGTGTTGCAGCACCAACACAAAACCGAATCCCTCCATCAGCAACTGTCCGGAGCTATCCAGTAGCCGACAAGTTAGGTTTAGTCTGGATATGGATGGGAAATCCTAAAAATTCAGATGAGCGCTTGATAATAGATATTGATAACTATGATAGCCCAGCTTGGGAAATCACCAGCGGAGACTCTCTAACCTGTGCTTGTAACTACCAATACCTCACCGATAACCTTTTGGACCCCTCCCATGTGGGATGGGTGCACCGTTCTTCATTTGCAGCAGAGGGTACGGACAATACTCCTTTAGAAATAATGGAAACTGACAAAGGACTAATCGTTCATAGATGGATATATGATAAAAAACCACCTCCTTTCTATGAGCCTTTAGTTAAATTCAAAGGAAACTGTGACCGACTACAGCACTATGAAGTGCAATACCCATGCACTGCAATCAATAAAGGTATTTATGTTCCTAGTGGAAAAGGTGGTCCTAATCTCAAAGTAGATGATCTAGCATATATCATGATTTCCTATAACTTTCTCACACCAATAGATGGAAATAACACTCGTTACCATTGGCTTCAACATCGAAATACTGACATAAACAATAAAGAATTAACTGCAACTATAGCTTCAGGAGCCAAAACAGCATTTCTTGAGGACCGTAAAGTACTTGAGGCAGTCCATACTGGGATTGCTAATGAAACCAATCGCCATATAAATCTAGGTCTAGATTCGGCATCTTTACAGTTTCGTCGTAATTTAAAAAAACTGATTGATAAAGAGTCCAGCTAAGCAACTGATCTAACTGTCGTCTTTTTCTACTTACGAACCGTTGCAACACCATATGGATCATTTCCTACACCGGTCACCGTTCCGATGACATTATGTGATCCAAGGTCTATCACGTAGACATGACCAATCTCCCGAGAGAAAGGTTGTGTACTGGGACCTCCACTAATCACTGCATACCTACCATCAGGAGTAACCGCAGAGCCCCTCGGACGAGCAGGCTCTCTGTCAGACCGTAAAAGGGGTATCCTTGCGACTTCCGAACTAGGGTCACCTGCAAGTGCTAACTCAATATTTACAATCGATACATTATTAGCAAGCAGATTTGGAAGAATCACTTCTTGACCATCCGGGGTTACAGAAGGAATAAGAGGAAGTGTTGGTTCTTCTGGATTATCTGTACCAACTAAAACTTTTGCGACCACAGCATCATCAGTCCCAGCTACTGCTCGATCAACATCAATTATAGAAATTGTGTTGCCTACCGAGTTATTTTTTTGACTACGCCCACTTGCTACTATGATATATCGACCATTCGGTGTAGCTGTCATACCCCATGGTGCAAAATCAATCTTAATACGATTTATTTCAACGCCAACATCACCTTGTAATGCCCCAGCAAGGTCAATTACTGATACATCATCCGTGCCACCATTTGCAGTAAAAATGTAAGAGCTCCCATTACTAGTACGTCCCAAAGCCAACCCATTAGGATCTGGGAAACACCCCCAACTAGGATCCGGGGAGAGAATGGGCAAGTTATGAGGTGGGCCATAAGGTGCAGAATACGGGACAGGATAATCACACTCGAACCCTGGCGACCCTAGTGCTAACTCTATAACACCACGAAGGCTACCAGTCTGTCGGTCTACAAATGTGACTCGATTCCCACCATCTTCTGTTAGATTATTTTCAGCATTTGAAATAATTAGCATTTTTGGAAGAAGCGCTACACCTATTGCTCCAAAGCCACCAGAGTCAAAATGACGTTGGAACGCGTTGTGTGTTTTATCATTAAAAGGGTTAAGTGCTGCCTCAACATTGAGTACTGCAATCTGACCGCGGCCGCCATGTTGCCTGAACTCTTGGTTATCAATGCTACCGTGATGGTTGACTACATAAATTGTATTCTCATCCTCGCTTACAATAAGGTTTGCGGGATCTCCCAATAGCTGGCCATCCAACCTGTCCAAAGCTACTTTATTCCGACTAATGATTGCATTAGAAGTATTATTGTTTGCCGGCTCAATCGCATCAGCAAGTGAAATTGCATATAAATAAGGAAGACGCCTGCCTGTTGCTAAAATATAGGTCTCGCTATCAACTTCTACTTGCTGGGCAGTGCATACCGATGCCACAAGACTTGCAATCAGAAGTAACTTAGACCGTACCAAACTATCTCTCCCGATCATCTATTAACCTACCAGTATTAAAGATAAAAAATCTGCTGATTATTACCAGAGCTATTTAAACTCAAATTCAACAAATTCAACGATAGTAGACCCAGTATTTATAACTGTTCTTGTTTGTCCGGCATCCTGCCAGATGAACTCTCCAGAGTAGGGAGCCATTCCACGTGCAGCGGACCCGGGCACCAACTCATCCACCACACCACCACGCACATACACCCTAAGCCCAGGTGCTAATTGCGTTAGTTGACCCGCTTCTTCACCCGGCGCCAAAATAACCC
>CEQN01029503.1_pt1 | contig 10913 bp, 13 predicted proteins | sample 427011 | NCBI WGS metagenome assembly CEQN01 (sample SAMEA2621277, study PRJEB7988) | marine metagenome | biome: marine biome (ENVO:00000447); feature: deep chlorophyll maximum layer (ENVO:xxxxxxxx); material: "saline water (ENVO:00002010), including plankton (ENVO:xxxxxxxx)" | depth 120 m
TATTGTTGAATAACTTGTTATATCCTTTTCTATTATTTGAAACATAAGTAATTATTTAGCTATATTTATTGTTATAAAACCATACTTTTTATATACATAAATTAATGATGATATGTTCCATAAAATAAGAGATGCCGTAGTTGCAAACGCTGCACCTAGAATTCCATATTCAGGAATCAATAAAATATTTAAAGAAATATTCAGCAAAGCTGAGACTACAATTATATTTCTTAAAATCTTTTGCTTATTTGTCATCATTAATATATATCCTACTGGACCACATAAAACATTTATTAATTGACCAAAAAGCAATACATATAAAGCTGTTTTTCCTTCAATAAAATCCAAGCCAAAAATCTTCAATAAAAACTCAGCCTTTAGTGCAATAAGTAACAATATTGGCAATGATAACCAAAAAATCATCTTTGATGATAACTTTACAACTTTTTCAAAATCAATAATTTTATTACTAGAATATAACTCAGAAAATTTTGGAGCAGCTATACTATTAATAGAAAACAAAACTATACTAGACGACATAGCCATTTTAAGACAAATACTATATACTCCTATATCTTTAGAGTTATTATAAAATCCTAAAATTATAGTATCCGTCCAATTCATAATATGGAACATAGATGTAGTTAATAATATCGGTATAGAAATATTCAATAAACTCTTAATTGAAATTGAAGAATTATTAAAATTTGAAAAACCATTTTTATAAATCCAAATATAAAAACTAATTAAGCATGTGATTATTATTGAAACTAGATACGAAAAAATAGGTATATGGAAATTTTCAAACTCTCCTTTATCTATAAAAAATAAAATAATTGAAGAACAAAATGGAATCATTGCATATTTAAAAAATGAATATAGTCTTACTTCTTTTAGTCCTCTTAAACTTTCAGAGTGTATGTAAATAATTGATAAAGGCAAAATACCAAAACAAACAAGCTTTAAGCTATGTGTTAACAAACTATCACTTAATAAATCTGATATTAGGTTACTTGAAAAAAATAAAACAATACTTATAAATATTGAAAACGGGACAACGATTTGTAAAGTTTTAAAATAAAGAGATCGAACATTTTCTAAAGATTTATCTTTAGAAATCAACCTAACAGAAGCGACATCAAGACCTAGAACAGATAATAGTGTACAAATTGAAAGTAAGGTATGCGATATTGAGAATATACCAACTCCCTTAGCACCATAATAACTGGCTATTAAAAAAGAAAGGATATAACCAAAGAATATAGAAAGACCTCTAATAATAAATACTAAAAAACTACCTTTATATAATTCAACTTTATGATTATTCATATAAATTAAATCTATAATTAAAAAATTTAAAATTTTCAATAAAATAAAATAACCCTAGTATAGTATACGGGATAAATGAAACTGCATGTAAAATAAAAGCAAAACCAAAATTGTCAACAACATTAAATAAAGATAAGGAATAAACAACAGATCCTTCAAATGTACCAAAATTTCCTGGAAGAGCTGGGATAGAAATTGCTGCCGTTGAAATAACTAGTAAAATTAATGATTGATTTAAACTTAAATCTAAGCTAAAGGCATTTTGCATTAAAAAAACTTGCAATAAATATAAACACCAAATTAATAGTGAATATAATATCGAATATATAAAATTTTTATTATTTAAATTTGAAAACCCGCTATATATATCATTAATTATTAATAATATTTTACTTGAGTTATTAACTTTAAAATTATTTTTTTTAAATGAAAAAATAACACCTAACAAACCAATAATTGCAATTAAAAAAAGACCAAATAATATTGATGGACTGATATCATATAAAAAATTACTATTAATGAAAAATATTAGCAATATAAAACATCCTACAACAAACATATCCAGTATTCTTTCCAAAACTATACTACCAAAGATCATTGATTTTGATACGTTATACTTTTCGCCAACTATATATGATTTTATTAACTCTCCAATTCTTAGCGGCAAAATATTATTACCAAAATATCCCACCAACTGAGCTTTATATAAAAAATTATTCGATGCTTTATGTTTTAATAAAACCTTCCATCTTAGTGCACGCAAATAAACAGTAAAAATAAGAATAAGAGATGATAAAAAAATTAACATAAAATCTGCACTATTAATAACTTCTTTAAAATTATTTAAATCAAATTCCTTAATAGAATAATACAATAACAAACAACTTATGGCAAATCCAAAAAAAAAATTAAAAACTTTATTTTTTTTATCTAAAATCATATTTAAAAACTTTATTTTCATCTATGTTTAAATGAAAAACACTATCTAAACTTTGAATTTTAAGAGTATCTATACTAACATTATTAAGCTTAACTAATCTATTAGAAATATTAACTAATACTGAATCTACATCATAACAATCATTACTATAAAAAACTTTAAAATTATTATAATTAAAATGATTCTTTTTTAAAAAATTTTTAAATGATAAGCTATCGCTAATAGAGAAAATCAAATTATTTAAAATAGTATCAGGTTTATCAATAAACAATTGTTTTTCTTTTGGCGAATAATTAATTATTCTATAATTGTCAGCAATAATTATTTTATGATTATATTCAATTTTATACCTATTTTTTTTATTAATCAAAATAGATAAAGGACTATTAAGATTGTCATCTAAAATTGCTTTCAAATGCAAAACTTGACTATTTAAAAAAGATTTATTTTGATTATAAAATTTATTTATACAAAATGTGGAATCTGAAAATAAAAAATTTAATAAAAAAAAAAATAATAATTTATTCATTACTACCAAATACTTCTTCCAAATATGCATACTCCACAAGCACCTCTCTTGCTTTACTTCCATTATAACTACTAACAATACCTAATGATTCCAATTCATCAATCAATCTTCCTGCCCTTGAATAGCCAATTTTAAATTTTCTTTGCAATAGAGATACTGAGGCTTGTTGATTAGAAACAACTAGCTTTGCAGCATCTTGAAGTAACTCGTCTTGATCTTCGCTAATATTAAATGAGCTATCAGATTGAGCTTTAACAACTTCTGGTAATTTAATTTCATCAGGCTTTGGTTGCGTTGATATATGATCCATAATTTTTTCTATCTCATCTAAAGTAATATATGCATTGTGTAACCTAATTGGTGATGCACTACCTGGTAATAAAAACAACATATCTCCTTTACCAAGAAGCTTTTCTGCTCCCATTTGATCTAAGATTGTTCTTGAATCAACTTTAGATGACACTTGGAAAGATATTCTACTAGGAAAATTAGATTTAATTAACCCAGTTATAACATCTACGGATGGCCTTTGGGTAGCAAGAACTAAGTGTATACCTACAGCCCTTGCTTTCTGAGCCAATCTAGTGATAGGCTCTTCGACTGCTCTTCCAGAAGTCATCATTAAATCAGCTAATTCATCAATAAGAACTACAATATATGGTATTTTTTCTAAATCATTATTATTCTTTTGTTTGGTATGATACTCATCTATATTTCTAACTCTAGCATCAGAAAAAACTTGAAATCTTCTTTCCATCTCAGATATTGCAGAATTTAAAATTGATAAAGAGTTTTCTGCAGTAGTCATAACATATTCATCTAAATTAGGAGCCGTTATCAAGTGATATCCAACTAAAGATTTATATGTAGACAATTCTAATTTTTTAGGATCCATTAAAATAAACTTAACTTCATCTGGTTTTGCTTTATACAAAATTGAAATTATTATTGTATTTATACACACAGATTTACCTGACCCTGTCGCTCCAGCTACCAACAAATGAGGCATTTTACATAAATCAAAGATATAAGCATCACCAGTTGTAGTTTTCCCTAATGCAATTGTTAACTTCGATGTACTTGATATATATTTTTGAGAATTAAGAATACTTTTTAAGTAAACTATAGATGTTTTTTCATTAGGGAGTTCAATCCCCACTGATCTTGAACCGGGGATTGGAGCGATAATTCTTACTCTTTGGGCTTTCATTACTCTAGCTAAATCATCAGATAAATTAACAAATTTATTAACTCTGACTCCTTCAGCGGGGACTACTTCAAAAAGTGAAATAACTGGCCCTGGAGATACTTTAACAACTTCACCATCAACTGAATATGTATTTAACGCATATTTAAGCTGCTTGCCCTTTTCGGTCAATTCATCTTGGTTATGTTCAACAATTTCAATAGGATCATCTAAAAATTCTAATAGAGGTAATTTATATTGAAAATATTTACTATTTTTAACTTGAGTGTAATCAAGGTCACCCTCTTCAACTTCTTTCTCTTCTTCAATAGTTAACTCATCATCTATAGAGTCATCAGCAATATTTACTTCAATACTATCGGGCTCATTATTATTTGAAATTTGATTATTATCATTTTTTTCAACTTCTACTTTTTCTTTACAATCTTCTATTTTAGTATCATTAAAATCAACGTTTTGAACTTCATTTTCAACTAAAACATTATTTTCTTTTTTTCTCAAATTAAAAATTTTACTTTTCAAAAATGATAAAAACTGAGTAAAGTATTTAAGAAAGTTTTTAAAAATTTTATATATATGTAAAAATAATTCATAAATAGAAATTTTTAGTATATCGGTAATAATAATAACTATAATAAATAATAAAAATATACCTGTACCCCAAATTCCAAGATGATGACTAATAAAGGCATATAAAAAATGTCCAATTACTCCCATTAAATACTTTTCAAATAAACCAATCTTAAAAATATCACCTAAATAACCAAAAATAATTGAAAACAAAATGCCAGCTAATAAAGTATAGGATAAAAGTTTTATATATTCATTTAGATTTTTATTTGAGAAAACAATAAAACCATAAAAAAATAAAGACAATGGAAAGACTATAGAAAGATATCCTAAATATTGGAAATGAAAATAGGACACCCAAACTCCAAATCTTGCTAAGAAAGCTTCAGATTGATCTTTTAAAGATGAACCATAAGGATTTATTGAAGCGTCATGTCCTATTAAACTTGCAATAGACAATAAAGAAAAAATCATTATAATTAAACCTATTATTTCTTTATGACGTTTACTTATATTAATCATGTAATGAAAACTCCTTAATAAATGGAGGCTTAACTACTATTCCAATATTATCTTTACCTCTAATTTTTAAATTAATTAGTGAATTAATTTTTGAATACGCGCTTTGAATATAACCCATTCCAATACCAACTTTTAAACTCAAGGAAAATGTTCCGCTTGTTACAACACCAATTTTTTCATTTTCGTAAAAAATATCATAACCTTTTCTTGGAACACACCTATCTTTCATTTTAAATGCGACTAATTTTCTTTTAACACCATTTTTTTTTTGATCTAATAGTGATTTTGAACCTAAAAAATCACTATTAAAATTAATAACCCAACCTAAGTTAGATTCAATTGGAGAAGTTTCTTCATTAATATCATTACCATATAAACAATATTTCATTTCTAATCTTAATATATCCCTAACAGCTAAACCACATGGAATAGCATTATTTTGAATTAAAATTTTCCAAAGCCTAACTATAGAATTATGATTTCCTAAAATCTCATATCCTAATTCCCCTGTATAGCCAGTCCTGCTTAACAAAATATTTTTAGAATTATATTTTAAAGATATATGCTTATAAAAACTCAAATCAATTGATGTATTGAAAATTTTAGAAATAAGCTTCCTACTTTTGGGACCTTGGACAGCAATTAAAGAATACTTTTCTGAATTATCTTCAACTATACAATTAAATTTATTATTTAATAATAACCAATTAAAAATTTTTTCACAATTTGAAGCATTAACTATCAAAATATATCCATTTTTTATGCAATATACTATTATATCATCCTTAATACCACCATTAGAATTACATATTACATTATATTGGGCATCACCTAATTTTAATTTACCTATGTCATTAATAGTCATATATTGCAAATAAGAAGCTGCTTCTTCACCAGACACAAATATTTCTCCCATATGAGAAACATCAAAAATACCTACTTGGTTCCTAACAGCATTATATTCATATTGAATACCTTTCTTATAATTAACAGGCATAACAAAACCTGCAAAATCAACCATTTTAGCATGTGAATTTATATGTTCATTATATAGAGATGTATATTTTTTATTATCTATCATCTGATTTTTTTTAATGATTCCTTAATTAATTTTTCTGTACTTATATTAGGATTAACTTTCAAAATATCATTAATTGTAGATTTAATATTATTAGATTTATAACCTAAACTTAATAATGCATAAAAAGCATCTGTGTTATTTTGTATTTCACTATCTTCTAAAGGTAATTCTTCTATACCATCTTTAACAAATTTATCTTTTAGCTCAATTATAATCCTTTTCGCAGTTTTTGGTCCAATTCCAGGTAAACTGGTTAACATTTTAACTTCTCCAGCAATTATTCTTTGCTTAAAATCTAAAGGTTTAACAGCTGATAAAAGAGTAATACCTGTCTTAGGTCCAATTCCAGATACACCAATTAACATTAAAAATAGCTCTTTCTCTACAATATCATTAAAACCATATAAACACTGACTATTTTCAGTAATATGAAAAAAAGTATTTATCTTAAACTGAGCACCTAAATCAGGCAATGAATTAAAAGAATTCAAGCTAATAAATATCTTATATCCTATACCATTAGCTTCTAAAACTAAATAATCAGCTTTCTTTTCAATAATTATTCCTGACACAAATTCTATCATAATTCTTCTATTTTAACTTGATTAATATGACACAATGCAATAGCTAATGCATCTGATGCATCTAATGAAAAATTATCTGACTTTAAATTAAAAGATTGCATAATCATATATTGAACCTGACTTTTATGTGCAGTCCCATTTCCCGTAATAGACTGCTTAACTTTTCGTGCTGAATATTCAAAAACAGGGATGTTATTTTTTGAAGCACAAACCATTGCAACTCCTCTAGCGTGTCCTAAAAGTAACGCAGATTTAACATTTTTACCATAAAATACTTCTTCAATTGCCATAACAGAAGGTTTGTATTCTTCTATAATGTATGTTATATCTTCATATATAGTATTCAATCTTAATGAAAGATTGTCTGTTTTTTTAGGAGAGATAGTACCATAATCAATTATATTAGTATCATTATTTTTAGATTGTATAAAACCATATCCTGTAGTAACAAGGCCTGGATCAATTCCAAGTACTAACATATTATTCTATTACTTCAAAGTTAGAATGTACTTTCTGAACATCTTCTTGTTCTTCAATTAATTCCAATAATTTAACTATCTTTCCAGCATCTTCATTTGAGACTTCAACAATATTTTTAGGGATGAGACTGATTTGACCTTCAAAATCAACTTCACAATCTTCAATTTGCTTACTTACGTCTCCAAATTTATCTGGAGATGTAATTATTTCATAGGCTTCATCATCTTGACTTATATCTTCAACATCCATTTCTAAAACTTTTTCTTCATCTATTAATTTTGAATCAATTGTAATTATACCTTTTTTTTCAAACATCCAGCTAACACAACCAAGCTCTCCAACATTACCACCATTTTTAGACATAATACTTTTAATTTCAGGAAATGTTCTATTTTTGTTATCTGTCAAAACTTCAATCAAAATCGCAACACCTTTTGGTCCATACCCTTCATAAATAAAATCATCATATGATACTCCTGGTAAATCTCCAGTTCCTTTTTTAATAGCTCTATCAATATTTGCAGATGGCATATTTGATGATTTAGCTTTCTTAACAGCCAGCCTAAGTGAAGGATTCATATCGGGGTCCCCTCCTCCATCCCTTGCTGCTAAAGTAATATCTTTAGAAATCCTAGTAAAAACAGCACCCCTCTTTGCATCAGCAGCACCCTTTTTTCTTTTAATTGTTGACCATTTACTATGTCCAGACATATTTTTTCTTTATTTAGAATTATCTATATTATTTATTTCATCTTTTATATCACTAGAAGCTTTTTTAAACTCCTTTATTCCTTTCCCTAAACCTCTAGCTAATTCAGGCAATTTCTTTGCACCAAATAATAAAAGAATAATAAATAAAATTACCCCTATCTCCATTGGACCTAAACCAAACATTATATACTCCTTAGATTACTTAAAATATCTTAATAAATACCAAGAAACAAAAAAACCAAAAATACTTAAAATGCTCAGATCTAAAAACAAGCCTGTTTTAAATCTAAAAAAACCTAGCTCTACCCAATTATTAGATGTCGCACCCCACCCAATTGATTTTTTAATCAGAAAAAAATCTTTAACGACTCCCTCTGGGATTATAACAGATACAACCATACTAAATATTGTTCCAGTTAACATACCAATAACTAAAACTATAAAAATAAATAAAATTGAATTTTTTTTCATTAGGTTCCACCTATTATTGATTCAAAAATTTTCAATCCATCATCAGAACCTAGGAGCTTATCACAAGCGCGTTCAGGATGAGGCATCATACCAAGAACATTTCTTTCTTTGTTAGTTATCCCACAAATGTTAATCAAAGACCCATTTGGATTAATTTCTGAATATTTAAAAACAATTCTATCTTCATTCTCTAATTCATTCAATATTTTTTTATCAGCAATATAATTGCCTTCTTTATGTGCAATGGGCATCTTAATTTTTTCACCTACTCTAAGCTTATTGCTAAAAATTGATTTATCTGTAACTACTTCAAGCGTCACCTCTTTACTTAAAAATTTAATATTTTTATTATTTATTAGCGCCCCAGGAAGTAATCCGCATTCAAGTAAAATTTGAAATCCATTACAAATACCGATTATCGGAGTTCCTTTACCTGCCTCTTCAATAATAGAATTCATGATTGGCGAGAATCTAGCAATAGCTCCAGTTCTTAAATAGTCGCCATATGAAAAACCTCCAGGAATTAATATTGCATCAAACCCCTTTAAACTAGTTTCCCTATGCCAAACAAAATCAACATCAGTTGTTAAATTTTTCTTCAATGCATAAAATGCATCATGGTCACAATTAGAGCCTGGGAAGACTATTACAGCAAATTTCATTTAATCAATTATTTCAAAATTATATGTCTGAGTATTAGGATTAACTAATAATTTTTTACAAGATTCTTCTGCTATTTCTTTAGCTTTATCTTTAGAAATATTTCCAAAATTTACCTCGATATACTTACCAATAGTTAAATCCTCAATACCTGAAATCCCTATTGATTTAAGAGCATTTCCAGTAACTTTTCCTTGAGGATCTAGAATGCCTTCTTTATACTTAATATAAATTTTCGCTTTCATAATTATTCCTTTAAGTATTTTTTAATTTTCTGTAAAAATATTTAACTAAATTTCCGTAAATGTAAATCAGCATAAAAAATAATAAAACTATATCATGACACCTTAAGAATACTGATGAAAATAAAATAATTAAAAAAAGAATTAATTTAATTAAATCTATAGTATTCCTTCTATCAATCTTAAAGCTTATCAATGGAAACTTTTCATAATTAACTCTTGATAATAACAATAATGAACTAAATAGTGATAAGAAAAGAACAATAAGCTCATTTGACATGACAATCTCTAAAAACAAATAGATGCTTTGAAAAAAAATATTTTCTATTGGTTGAATTAATCTAATAGGAAAATAATTAGCATAAAGAATTAATGAACAAATAAAAATTGCATTCGCAGGCGTTGGCATTCCAATATATTGAATTGATTCTCGCATATTTCTCATTGCATTATATTTTGCTAATCTTATTGCTCCAAATATTAAGGGGCAAGAAGACATTATAATTAGAGGAACTAATTCAAGAACATTAAGTTCATTATACCAATAAAACAATAAAAATGAAGGCACCAAACAAAACGAAATTAAATCAGCAAGAGAATCAATTTCTTTTCCAAAATTACTAGATATATTTAATTTTCTTGCAACTTTTCCATCTAAAACATCTAAAAAAGCTGCTATTAAAATCAGATAGCAAGAAGTTACAATATACTGATTTGAAGAATTAATACTTAGGGCTATTAAAACTATTGATACAAATCCTAAAAATAAATTTGATAATGTAATTGCATTTGGAATAGTCTTTTTTAGATTCAAAATCATTAAATTAAATTTACCTTAGCTAAATTTTCATTGATTCTTTTACTAACATTCCCAACTGATGGCACGAAATCTTTACCAGTTAATTTTTGGTATAGCTCAATGTACTTTTCAGATAATAATATTCTAATATCATCTGATAATTCAGGTGGAGTTCCTTCTCCAGAAAAATTTTTATCTAACAGCCATTGCCTTATATTTTCTTTATCTAACATGAGCTGGGACTCTCCTTTTTTAAATCTTTCTTCATAGCCATCTTTAACCCAATATCTACTAGAATCTGGAGTATGTATTTCATCAATCACAATAAGCTCTCCTTCAAAAATACCAAATTCATATTTTGTATCAACAAGTATTAAACCTTGACTATTTGCCCATCTCTGTCCTTCAGCAAATAAATTTAAAGCATATTCTTCAGCTTTTTCATATATTTTTTTTTCTACTAAATTACTACTAATAATTTCTTGCTTCGATATGGGCTCATCATGAAGTCCATAATCAGCCTTTGTTGAGGGAGTCAATATTGGCTTATCAAATTCTTGATTTTGAACTAAATTTTCAGGGAGCATAAAACCATACTGTCCATTAATACCATTAGAATGTTCTCTCCATAGACTACCAGTGATATATTGCCTTACAATTACTTCGACTGGTAAAGTTTTTGCTTTCTTAGCTAAAAGAACCTGAGGGTCAGGACTCGATATAATATGATTTGGGACAATATTTTTTGTTTTATCAAACCAAAATAATGCAATTTCATTTAAAATCTG
>CEQN01211298.1_pt1 | contig 10913 bp, 9 predicted proteins | sample 427011 | NCBI WGS metagenome assembly CEQN01 (sample SAMEA2621277, study PRJEB7988) | marine metagenome | biome: marine biome (ENVO:00000447); feature: deep chlorophyll maximum layer (ENVO:xxxxxxxx); material: "saline water (ENVO:00002010), including plankton (ENVO:xxxxxxxx)" | depth 120 m
GTTGGCATACTAACAATCCAAAATTTGTTATTCATAATAATATTCCTTTAAAAAATTTTATTTATTTTATCTATTAATAATGATAGTAGTCTCAAAACCATTAACAGGATCAACCTCAAAATAATTTGATGTTCCATAATTTTGCCCATCATCAGCAAATAATCTTATACGACCAAAACTCCAAATTCCTATACTATTTCCCATTTCATCAGTTTGCTCCCACTCAGCATCCATAGAAATACAATCTTTTGAAAATTCAAAATATCCATTGGAATCAGTTTGTGCTAAATGTTCACAGATTAATTCTCCGCTATCATTATAGCAAGTCGATTGGATATATCCATTAATTTCACCAATTCCTGTTTCAGAAGAAGGATGATTTATAAGTACCAAATTCGTTGAATCTATCCAATCATTATTAAGATTAATATATGCTTTGTATAATCCATCTGGAACAATTAATCCATCAGAATTAGTTGCGTCCCAAGTAAACTGATAAGAGCCTAGTTGTAAATATTGATTCTCAACTAATGTTGATATAATTTGATTACATTCATTTTCAATCCAGAGATTGAAGTTACCATCCTGTGCCAAATCAATAGTAAGAGTTGTTGAAGGTCTTGAAGGCACAATAATTTCATAACCTAAAAAAATATATGCATTCTCAATTGGTAAATCATTATTATCATAAACATAGCCTCTTATTAATCCATTACATGGACCTCCATCGCCATTACAAATACCACATTCATCTAATTCTGCATCTCCATCACACACTCCTTCACAATCATAAATCTCGCTAATGCAATCACAGAGACCAGTCATCCAACCAATAGGTGAAGAGCAATTACCATCACAATCATGACCTTCTTCCGCATAAATACAACTATTATTATCAATGGATGCATTTGGATTATAATTGCAAGCCTGTGAATCTAAACAACCATGAAGATTAGCATTATCATCACAGCTCATAATCAATAAAAGTAATATGTATATTAAATAATTCATTATTTTATCCTTACAATAGTTGATTTATAACAGCAGGATCTGCTAATGTTGACGTATCACCTAAATTATCTGTATCACCTTCAGCTATTTTTCTAAGTATACGTCTCATTATTTTACCAGATCTCGTTTTAGGTAATGCTGGTGTAAATTTAATTTTATCTGGTGTTGCATGTGGACCAATAATTTTTCTAACAGTTTGTTTAATTTCAATCTCTATATCAGAATTTTCTACAGCACCTGTCATAAGTGTAACATATGCATATATCCCCTGACCTTTTATATCGTGAGGGAAACCAACGACAGCTGCTTCTGCCACATCTTCATGTGAACCAATTGCACCTTCAATTTCAGCAGTACCTAGCCTATGTCCTGAGACATTAAGAACGTCATCAACTCTTCCTGTTATCCAATAGTAACCTTCTTCATCTCTATTTACACCATCTCCTGTAAAATAATAACCTTCAAATTGAGAAAAATATGTATCAAAAAATCTTTGATGATCACCATATATTGTTCTCATTTGACCTGGCCAGGATTGCTTAATAGCTAACAAACCTTGACAAGGTAATTTATCCTGCTCAATACCATTCTCATCCAAAACTAATGGTTGAATACCAAAAAATGGAAATGTTGCAGAGCCTGCTTTTAATTTTGTAACTGATGGTATTGGAGTAATCATAATACCTCCTGTTTCAGTTTGCCACCAAGTATCGACAATAGGACAATCCTTGTTACCCACAATATCAAAATACCAGTTCCATTCAGGCTCTTTAATAGGCTCACCTACTGTACCTAATAATTTTAAAGAACTTCTATTATATTTTTCAACATAGACATCACCCTCTTTCATCAATGCACGTAATGCTGTTGGTGCAGTATAAAAGATATTAACTTTATGTTTTTCTACTACTTGCCAAAATCTACCAAAATCTGGATAATTAGGTACACCTTCAAACATAATAGTTGTAGCACAATTTGATAAAGGGCCATAAACAATATAAGAGTGACCCGTAATCCATCCAATATCAGCTGTGCACCAATAAATATCACCTTTATGATAATCAAATACTATCTCATGAGTATATGATGCATAAACAAGATATCCTCCTGTTGTATGTAAAACACCCTTAGGCTTGCCTGTTGAACCCGATGTATATAATATAAAGAGTGGATCCTCTGCATCCATAACCTCAGGCTTACAATGATTAGACATATTTTTTATTGCATCATGCCACCATATATCACGATGCTCTTGCATATCCACTAATGTTCCTGTTCTTTTAACAACAATAACATGTTCAATTGTGCTACAAGAATCTAATGCTTTATCTGCATTAGATTTCATAGGTATATCCATTTTAGTCCCTCTAACTCCAGTATCCTGTGTAATAAGTAATTTGCATGAAGAGTCATTAATTCTATCAGATAATGATTCTGGCGAAAATGCACCAAAAACGATTGAATGTATAGCGCCTATTCTTGCACATGCTAACATGGCGATGGTCAATTCTGGAATCATTTGCATATATATGCAAACCCTATCACCTTTTTTTATATTTATTTTTTTTAAAGTATTTGCAAATACTGAAACTTCATCTAATAATTTAGAATAAGTATATTTCTTATCTTCTTCAGGATTATTACCTTCCCATATAAGGGCACATTGCTCTCCATCACCATTTTCTACATGCCTATCTAAACAATTATAGGAAACATTTAATTTTCCACCTTCGAACCATTTGATTTGAGCTTTTTTATAATCTACATTTGAAGTTTTACTCCATTTTCCATACCAATTAATTCGATTCGCTTTATCATCCCAAAATAAATCAGGATTTTTAACTGACTTAGCATATTCTGTTTTAAAATCTAATTCTGTTCTTATATGTGCTTTGCTTAAATCTTTATACATCGTTAGACTAACCCTTATTTTTGATATAAATCACATTATTATATAACGTGTGTGTTATATCACAATTTAAACAATTGTAGATATATAAAATATGTAAAAATAAAACGGGAGAGTATCATGAAAAATATAAATAAAACACACAACTACAAAGATACAGAAAAAACTAAGTATATAAAAATACTATGTGATGAAAAATCTGATATCGTACTAAAAACAGAGTTTGGTATTGGAAGATATAAATTTGTTGATTTCCAAGAATTAAAGGGTAATCTAATGTTAGAATTTAGATTATTAAAAGATTCAAAATATCATGATACTAATAATATATATGAGCACATTGGATCTTGTTGTTTCCTGAGTATTGAACAATATTTATGTTCATATAGCTATTGTGGTAAGGCTTAAAACTTTCATTATAATATTGTTTGTTATTAAATTAGAATATGTCTAAAAAAAATAAACACGTTAAAAAAGATTCTAGTTTTTCAAAATTAATAGGATATAGCATTGTTGCTTGTTTCGTGCTATTCTTAGGCAGCTTTATTTATCAAGCTGTAACTACAGAATATATTGATGCTACGCAACGTTGGTGCGATAATTGTCAAACTTATCATAATATTGATGAAGAACAAGAAAACGAAGTTTGGTGCAATAACTGTCAAGCATGGCATGCACCAAATGAAGAATCAAGAACCGTAAATATTAAATAATAATTGTGCCTGAATTACCTGAAGTACAAACTGTTGTTGACTCTTTACGTCCTAATATAAAAAATAAAAAAATTGATTCTTTAGAGCTTTTATGGGATAAGACCTTATATTCAAAGAATATTACTTTTTTAAGAAAGACAATTAAAAATAAAGTAATAATTGATGTATATCGTATTGGAAAATATATTGTTATAGAATTAAATGAAAACTACATAGTATTTCATCTTAGAATGACTGGCTATTTATACAGTTGTCCAAATATTGAAGATAATAATAAATATCTTAGATGTACTTTTAAATTTTCTGACTGTAGTTATCTAGCTTATGAAGATATAAGAAAATTTGGAGGATTTTATTATATTAAAAATCTAGATATCATATACCAAAAAATAGGCATAGATCCGTTTAATCCTAAATTTAATTCATCATGGCTAAAAGTAAATCTTAAAAATAAAAAACGAAAAATAAAGGGTTTATTATTTGACCAGTCTTTTATAGCAGGGCTTGGAAATATATACATTGATGAAATTCTTTGGGCATCAAAAATTCATCCACAAACATTATCAAATAAATTAAATAATCAAGATATTAAACTTTTATCAGAAAATACCAAATCTATATTAAAAAAATCAATCGATCATCATGGAACGACAATAATAAACTTTCAATTTGATAATATGAAAACTGGTAGCTATAAAAATGAATTAATGATATATGGAAGAGAAAATGAAAAATGCTTTAAATGTGATAAAACTATAATTAAAATAAAAGTTTTTGGTAGAGGAACATACATTTGTCAATCGTGTCAAAAAATCCGTAACTAACTGTAACTGTATTTTTTTATTTCAAAAATTTAAAATAAATTAATTTCATGTTTTATATTATATCTATAACTATCTTGTTAACTTTTTCTCCTCTATTTTCAGAAATAATCAATGAGCGTGGCAGCTTAAGAGGTTTCATAGAAGGAGAATGTACTAGTTGTTTATATGATAATTATATAAGCCATATATCTGAAGGGATTGCATCAGAAGGCTATAATATTTATGCTCCTGATTCTATTGATGTTCAGACGAATGGTTTTGGAAATTATCGCATAATTCCTACTCAATCTGAGACCCTACCCTATTGGAATAATATATTTACTCATTTTATACAAAATAATTTTACAAGTGTAGAGCAAATGCTATCAGATTCAACAGAATCATTTAATTATAATATTGTTGAATTTGAAGATACTGTATATAATAAAACATATTATTTACTAAGAGAGAATTTAGATTCAACTTATTATGATTCAAATTTGGTAGATATTCCTGATGATGATGTATTGGGAAGTTTTAAAAATGGTTGGGGGCTGTATGTTTTAAATCCAACAGCAACAAATAAACAAGTCGTTATTGAAGTTCCTCATCCTAATGATGATTTTATTGCACCTCATATAAGCCTTGATTTATTTTTTGAGCTAGATGCTTTTGCTTTTCTACTAGCGGGTGCAGGACGTGAAGTAAAATGGACAGAGCAAGGTAATTACACTAATGACAAATCAAGATCAGATCCTTCGCGTAATTCTAATAGTGTGTTTCATGAATTTCATAAAGTACTTTCTGATTCACTTGTTAATTTAGGGCCTCACTCCCCAATTGTATTACATATGCATAGCTTTGATGAAAATCAAAGTCATGAAGGATTTAAGTCTGTTATATTGTCTGGAGGTTATGATGCTGAATATGTAAATAAACCTATTAGAGATGTGTCTAATGAACATCTAGATATCATCAATTTTACTCCAGAACAACCTATTTTAGAAAATGAATTTTCATTTCTAGGTAACCATGAAGCATTGAGAATTGATGATTATTATCAGGTGCACTATGATAGTATCTGTAATTTTTATGGAGAAAATAACACATATGAAATTCCACACGCATATGAACTACTAGGGCCTATTAATGCAGTACAAATGCTTTATTTAAGAAACTACTTTGATAATAAATCTGTTTATGAACCATGGATCCAAGTGGAATTAGATGAAAAACCTGAAATGTTTAATGAAATGGGGCTAGATGACAATCACTTATATGAAAATAATTTTTCAAATATTAAACATTATTATAATCCATTTATAGATGCTATAAAATCATATCTCGATCATTGGGAATCTGAACCTGATACAACTGCTCCTACAGTAATACAAGATCTAAAAACTACTTTTGATGGATCTCATTATGTAAAATTAAATTGGACCCCCACTGATGATACTAATTTTAAATCATATAGATTATATATGGATCAAGATTCTATAACGGATGAATCCCTATTTTGGGATGAGAGCAGTTATAATAATCTTATGGATATAAGAACTAACGAAGTAATCATCTATAATTTAAATGAAGAAAATGAATACATCTTTTCAATCGATGCGATTGATCACCTAAACAATACTAGTGATTTTAGTAATTTTGTATCAAACAATGTAATAGGCCATCTTGAAAATAATATTATACAAAACTTTGATAATAATGATATAGAATTAACATCATTTCCAAATCATGATGAAAATCCAGAAGATTGGTCTATTGATAGTTCTAATACATTTTATGAATCAGAAGGTAGCTTAAAGATTTTTGGTAATACTTGGAAAGTTGAAGATATAGAAAATCAACAAATTGATGATGGAGATATATGGCAAATTTCATCATATGCTGAAGAAACGGGTGAAATCATTGGAATTGCTCTACAGGATTCAGTTAATACTTTATATTATTCATTTTATGGGACACAAGAATTAGATATTGAAGAATGGGTAACAGTGTATCAAGGTGCATTTCCTGAAAATCAATGGAATGTTTTTCAACTACCCATAGCAGATGATTGGTTCGCCTATTTTGATTATTATCCACTGATAGATAAGGTCGTTTATATCAATGATAAAGATAATAATAATGTATCATGTGTTTCATATTTTGATGATTTAATTGATATTAGTAATTCAATACCATTTTCTCCTATTGTAGATATTGAATATGAAATTATAGAGTCTAGAAGAATAATAAATAGCCGTGATCGATCAATAACAATTAATTTCAATAGCATTATTCAAGATGATGATAGTAATAATTTTTCATATTTATGGTATTTTGGAGATGGAGAAAGCAGTACAGAAGCTAATCCTACGCATACTTATATTATTGGAGATAATCATATCTACAATATTATTTTACAGGTAACTGATGATCAGGGTTATATAGGCTTTAGCACTGAGCCAATTACGCTTGAATATGATACTTCATCTCTTCCGTTAACTATGAATTTTATAGGTGATGTGATGCTTGGACGTAATTATGATAATAATGGTGGTATTATAGATCAATATGGTGTTGAATATATTTTTGAGCATACACTTGATTATTTAGGCAATCAAGCAGATATTACAGTTGCTAATTTAGAATGTCCTCTAACACTTGATGGTCCACCTCATCCTACTAAATCAGTAGTTTTTAAAGCTAAACCAAGTAGCGTTGAAGGTCTTGTATATGCAGGGATTGATATTGTTTCTTTAGCAAATAATCATACAATAGATTATGGATTAGAAGGTCTAATAAACACACAAAACATACTAGATGAATATAATATTTTATATTCTGGAGCAGGAGCAAATTCATATGAAGCATATCAACCTATTATATTTAATAGTCATGGACTAAATATTGCATTTCTTGCATCAAGTGATCGAACAGGCCAATATAATAACGCTCAACCTTATTTACACGCAGGATATAATAAGCCAGGATTTGCATATATGACACCTTATTATATATTACAACAGATAGAAGAAGTTTCTGATGTTGCTGATTTTATTATAGTTAATATGCATGCTGGAAGTGAATATTCAACGGCTCCAGGTCAAGATTATGATCACATTATTTCTCAAAATGTTGAAACAAATAATTATCTTGGACCTGATGAAATTACTGATAATATGGATATTGTAGATATATCCGATGAAGATGAAAACTATACTCCATTTACAGATGTCCCTCATATGTGGGATAGAGAAATCAGACACTTTGCAATTGATAATGGCGCAGATTTAGTTATAGTTCATCATCCTCATGTTATACAAGGCTTTGAAGTCTACAATGGAAAATTAATAGCTCATTCATTAGGAAATTTTGTATTTGATTTATCGTATCCTGAAACATTTCCATCTGTAATATTAAATTCTTCAATCGATACTTTGAATATTTATGATTTCAATGTAGATCCTGTTTATATCGATGATAATATTCCCTATATTGCCACAGGTGAATTAGGCTTGCATATTCTTGATTATTTGGCATTTAAATCTAGAGAATTAGATACTTACATGGATATAAATAGGACAGATAATAAGGGATATATAATTTTAGATACAAATGATATAAATGAGAAATACATTACTTCTAGGACCCCTATTTCTTCATACTCTGAAGGCTCATATTACTATAGTAAACCTATAAAAATACATGATTTTGGTAGCTTCTTTTCTATAGATTCATTATCCACTGATTATGAATTTAGAGTTGGAAGAAACTTAATTTGGTTTGGAAATATGGAAGATGAAGGTTGTACTTTATGGAATCTAAATAATGAAGATGAATATTATAGCTCAAATGAACAATATAATGGTCTACGATCTATATGTTTAAACAGAGATATAAACTCAGGTGATAATATTATAACCAATTTTGAGCGCCGTATAAAAATAAATGATGATTTAGATCATGGACTATTTGGTAACATTAAATCTGAAAATGCAATTGGAGCAAATGTTCAAGTTAGATATTATAGTTCTAGGACATCATCTATAAGCCTTGGTACAGATTCTTTTGATGAAAATATAAATGGAGATTCAGATTGGACTTCTTTATATACCGATATAAATCCTAGAGATGGTTCAAACTTTTTTGATACTCGTTTGAATTTAGAAATACCTGAAAGCGACTCATCAAAAGCATGCTTTGATGATATCAACGTTATAGAATGGAGCGATTGGAGTGATATTGATGATTATGAAGACATACTCATACCTAATGATTATTATTTTATTCAAATAAGGAGTTCCAATACTATTGATCTAAATTATTTGACTCATAGAGAAGTAAGCTATAGTGATTTACCTTCAATTAATCCGGATTTTTCAATAGTACAGAATGATTATTCAAATCCCTCTCCTGTTACTTTCATAAATGAATCCACAGGTTCTCTTGGATGGTTTTTATGGGACTTTGGTGATGGAAATATAAGTATAGAAAAAAATCCGGTACATGAATATACTTCAGATGGTCCACATACCGTAACATTAACGATCCTAGATTACAATGGAAGCCCTATAAGCAAAACTATTAATGATTTAGTATCATTTAATAATGAAATAATACCAGGAGACTTAAATCTAGATTCCAACATAAATGTTCTCGATGTTGTAATGATGATTAATTTAGTATTAGATAATATCAATGATTACTCTGGCATATTACATGAAATTGGAGATTTAGATGAGAGTAATTCTGTAGATATACTAGATATAGTTTTATTAGTAAATCTAATATTAGACAGTTAATAATTAACTTTATATTAATTATATAACTATTATATTTACATATATCTTATGATGTCCTTATGTAAGGATTTTTTTTAACTTTGATCCATTTAGGCCTATCGTCTTCTTTTATATTTTTATACTTAGATTTAATGCCACTCATTGAAAGCTTAAAAATATTTTCAGCTAATCCCTTATCCAATAAATCATCCTTTATATCATCCTCTAAATGTTCGTCATCTACGGACCAACTCTCAGATTCACACATAGTAAAATTATAGTTCAGGGTCTTAATTCTTTTTGAATCTGTAATAGAAAAAGCCCTTACCATAGAATCTCTACACTTCTGAACCTGCTTTTCTAAAATTCTTCTTCTTCTCAGGTAATGCGCTTCCATAAGCTTTAAATAATTAATCTGCCCTTCTAGATACTTAACAAATCCCTGGTAACCATCTAATTTATCTTTTAGTTCAACTTCATTTATTTGAAGCATCCCTTCAATGTCATGATCAACTTCACCTTCATTCTCAATAATCATCATTTCTAATGATTGGTAAGATTGTAGTATATCGTTTAAACTTTTTTTATCTTTATCCAAAATAACTATTCCTTCTATTAATTCTTAGTTTTATATATATTATTGATATTTATAAAGTAATAAATAATATTGTTAATGAATAGTAATAATAAAGAACTTATTGGTATCAATAGTTTCGTCAGGAGACAAACTAAAGGGTCCGGAAAAACATACTCTACCCTATCTTTTGAAGATATAAAAGAACACGCTGAACAACAACTAAAATCTAACATTTATAAAAGAGGCTATAGAGATGGTGTAATACTAGTACCTATAGATAATAAATTTTTAAATCATTTTATCTGCCCTATTGTTAAAATTGATAAAAATACAAAATTTGAAACAATACCAAAAAGAAGAAGAGATAACGAGGAAATTTATTTAAGCACTAAAGCGCTAAATGGCACCCCTATTCAAATTGGTGCTGTAGATTTAATTTTATATAGACATGATGTGCTTAAAGAAACACAAGAAAATGAAACTGATAAAGAATGGGAGCTTATAGCCTTCCATGCTATACCAAAAGGAATAACAGAGCTTCCAATGGGACCAATAACAATGATGAGAAACCAACTATGTCTTGAAGGTGGCACAAAAGGCGAGTATTCATCAGAAGAATGGGCTAATTCAGTACATTTTTGGCAAAAATACGCTCTCCTAAAATAAAAGGAATCTTATGAAAAACATAAAAGAATGGAATGAGGAATATGGATCATATCATAAAAACAAAACAAATAAAGTAATTCATTGGATATGCATACCATTAATTATCTTTAGTCTATTTGGAATTTTATCTCTTTCAAAATATATTTTAGAAATTTTTATTATCTTAACATTAGGCTACTACTTAAGGTTATCTAGAAGTCTTACTATTGGAATGGCGATAATTTCTCTATTATTTATATGGATTATTAATTCTTTAAACGTAAATGGATTAGGCTTATATTTTTATCTAGTGATTTTTATAGTTGCATGGATAGGTCAATTTATTGGTCATAAATTTGAGGGGAAAAAACCTGCCTTTGTAAAAGATTTACAATTTTTGTTAATTGGGCCCTTATGGCTATTATCTTACATCTACAATAAGTTTAATATTAGATTGTAAATAAGATAAAAAAA
>CEQN01036387.1_pt1 | contig 10899 bp, 11 predicted proteins | sample 427011 | NCBI WGS metagenome assembly CEQN01 (sample SAMEA2621277, study PRJEB7988) | marine metagenome | biome: marine biome (ENVO:00000447); feature: deep chlorophyll maximum layer (ENVO:xxxxxxxx); material: "saline water (ENVO:00002010), including plankton (ENVO:xxxxxxxx)" | depth 120 m
ACTTTGTCTCCAATGGAATGGTTTATTCCTATCTATAAACCCCCCTTGAGTAACAGATGCATCTATTGAAATAATTTCACCTAAATAACCTTCTGAAATTAATTTTTTGATTGTTTTATCTAGATTCAAAGTATGTGGAGCAGGAACTATTTGAGTAATTAATTCAGGATACATTTTAGAAGTTTCTAACATCAAATGAGCCTCAGCAGCAGTCGCACACATCCTAGCTTCAGTCATTACATGTTTTCCATTTTCTAATGCAGAAATAACCATATTGGAATGCATATAAGGCCAAGTACCTATACATACCGCGTCATTATTGGGGTCTTCTAATAATTCGACCCAATTTTCGTGTACTACTTCAATTCCATATTCATCAGCTACTTTTTGACCTGATTCTTTGGATCTATTACATACACTTTGAATAAAAACACTACCCTGAGAATTAAAACCAGGAATATGCCTTAATTTAGTATTTCCTCCCGCACCAATTAATCCAATATTTATATTGTCTGCACTCATTAAATTATCCTCCAGAATATATTTCTAAATCATACTTGATTCCAATTGTAATTACTCACACAAAAATGTCTATTAACAGAAACTTAATACATGAATTAATTGACTGTATTCATTACTAGTGATAATTTTTTATGACATTGCATCAATCAGATAATAATCAATCCATATTCACTTCGTTTGTTCACAAAAATTTCAGATGGTTTTGGTTGGCATCATTTGCTTCATGGTTGGCGTTAAATATGCAAATCACAGCCAGAAGTTGGTTAATTCTAAGACTTACTGATGATTCTCCATTTTTGCTTTCAATCATGACACTAGCTTTTGCCCTACCAATGACTTTTTTCTCACCAATTACTGGAGCTTTAGCAGATAGGTTTTCCAGAAAAAAACTGATCACTATCAGTCAATTTTCCAATGCAGTAGTAATCATCATTCTTGCTATTCTAGATTACTCGGGACTAGTTCAATATTGGCATGTTGTTTTAATTGCCTTTTGTAACGGGTCATTAATGTCATTAAATATGCCGAGCAGGCAAGCGATGATTTCTGATTTAGTACCCGAAAACAAACTAATGAATGCTATCTCTTTAAGTAATACTAGTAACAATCTTTCAAGAGCATTCGGACCAGCCATAGCAGGAATTCTAATAATTTTAATTGATACATCTGGTACATTTATAGCGGTATCTTTTACATTCCTTATGTCGGCCTTAATTATTTCTATGATTACCTACGAAAAAACGAAAAGAAATGAAAAATCCAAATCTTTTGCAAATGATATTAAAGAAGGAATGAAATATGCGTTTTCTAATGTTGAAATTAGAATCCTATTCATATTAATGTTTATTTCAGTAATGTTCGGGTTCCCGTATTTTGTATTAATTCCAGCTTGGGCAAAAGAAGTTCTAGGTATAAATGCAGACGGATTGGGATACCTTCTAATGTCAATTGGAATAGGTGCAACTGTAGGAACATTTGGATTAGCTTCTTTAGGTAAGAACTCCAAAAAAGGTCAAATATTAATATTTTTCGGTCTTCTTTGGGGACTGTCATTAGCAACTTTTGCCCAAACTAACGAATATTCAATTGCATTAATTTTGCTTTTTTTCATAGGTCTTTCTAGTGCAGCATTCATGTCGTTAACTATGACTTTGATTCAAATTAAATCCGCGACTGAATTTAGAGGTAGGACAATGAGTTTAGCAATGATGTCATTTGGATTGATGCCTTTAAGTGCTGTACCATTTGGCACACTAGCTGAACAAATAGGAACTGCCAACTCATTAACCATCAGCGGAACACTTTTATTTGTTCTTACATTAATATATTTTGTGATCAACAAAAAAATCAGACATCTAAATTAGGGGGCAAAATGTCCATAGAAGCAAAAATTAAAGAACTAGGTATCGTATTACCCAATTCTCCTGCACCAGTTGCAAACTACCTTCCTGTAGTAAGAACTGGTAATTTAATTTACTTATCAGGGATGGGGCCAGCACCCAGCTTAGACGGCAAAGAATTCTTAGGAAAACTTGGAAAAGATCTAAGCATTGAAGAAGGGTATCAAGCAGCTAGGTTAACAGGAATAAACATTTTGGCTAGGCTACAAGGGTATCTAAGTGATTTAGAAAAAGTTTCTAGAATCGTCAAAGTTTTATCAATGGTTAATGCTAGCCCTGATTTTTTTGATCCTCCAGCTGTGACAAACGGATGTTCAGATCTGTTAGTCGAAGTATTTGGTGATAAGGGTAAGCATGCAAGAAGTGCGATAGGAGTTGCAAGTCTCCCTAACAATTGGCCTATAGAAATAGAAATAATCGCTGAAATTTCGGATTAATATTAAATTTTAACTTTCATTTTTTCATTTAATAACGATGAAACAATTGTTCCATTAATGATGTGTTCATTGACTAATGTTTCAACATCATCGATGTCAACAACATACCAAGTACCTTGGTTGTCAACGCCATATATGATCACACTTGCTTGATCCATTTCACACAAACCATGCTGACTTGTACAGCCTACGCTTGAAAGATAAACGTCATTGCGTAAGTCATTCGCTGCTAATACCTCAGCAAATTTCTTCTTCACGTCTCCCCCACCCTTATCTCCACAATGTCTTTCATCGTCTCTGACCACATCACAAACTAATACATGTTGTTTATATTCTGGCATATCTTACCTCTCAATTTCATGGATTTTACAGTGTCTCCTATAAAGAGACAATTATGATATTGTAAAAACTTAATTTATTTAGGATAAAAATGACTTCTCAAAAAAGATTAGATGGAAAAATAGCATTAATTACAGGTGCCAGTTCTGGAATCGGGGCTTCTTGTGTAAACCTATTCTCCGAACATGGAGCTAAAATAATTGCTACTGACACTGATGAAATGAACTTTAACGAAGACATAATTCAAATACAGTTAGATGTTACAAAATCTTCTGAAGTTGAAAAACTTATCAATGACACTGTCACAAAATTTAAAACTATAGACATAGTAGTAAATAGTGCAGGAGTAACTAGCAGAAATGCTATTTCTAATTCGAGCGATGACGAAGAAATTTGGGACAGAGTAATGGAAGTGAATGTCAAAGGAATTTTTCTAGTATCTAAATATGCTACAGAAGTCATGAAATCTCAAAAACAAGGGTCTATTGTAAATCTCGCTTCAATAATGGGTGTAGTAGGTTATCCTGATACATTAGGAACGCCTTTGAACCCATACCCCCCTTCAAAAGGAGCAGTAATTCAGTTAACAAAAACTCTAGCTAATCATATGGCTCAGTTTGGAATCAGAGTCAATGCAATTTGTCCGGGATTCATCGAAACAAATATGACAAAATCACTAACAGAAAATCTAGATACAAAAAAAATAATTGAAGAACTTCATCCAATGGGCCGAATGGGTAAACCTGAAGAGGTTGCCAACTCAGCTCTTTTTTTGGCTTCTGACGAATCTTCATTTATCACTGGATCAACTCTTCTAGTTGATGGGGGATATACGGCTAAATAATTAATTTATCACTATTTTGTAATTTAGCAGTTTAGATTTATACACTTCTTGATGAATTGATTTGATAGCATCATTATTTGGGACGTCTACTGAAAGTATCCTACCTTGAATATCAAAACCTGATTTTTGTAAATATTCACATCTATTTAAAAAACGTCCTATAGTATGCTTTTCTCCACCTAAAAACACATATTTAATTGTAGATTTATGTGGGTCAAATAAAGATTTTGAAACTTCGCATGTTTTATCAAAAAGTTCTCTGATCAATCTTTCTCTACTTCTTTCAAATCTTCTTTGAGAAGATCCACCAGCGCGATGTCTATTTTTCATTTGTCTAGTATCAGTCTTAGAGCTTATTAATTGATCTCCTTTTAAAACCCCTATTGCAAATCTCCCTAACCTAATCAGTACTACCCCTACTTCAAAGGAAGAATCAAACATATCTTCCAACATAATAGTATCGTCTCCCTCAATAATTGCATCCATAGAAAATGGAAATGGGGGAATAATCACAGAAATTTCGGTATCCCTACGGATTATCATATATCCCGTATTTGATTCGCCTAATTCTTGTACTAATTTTTCAATAACAGGTCCCGAAATTTTCGGTGTAATAGATTTAGCCTCATTTTTTTCAACAGGAGACAAATATACAGTCTTTTCTGTATAAAACTTTTCTGACATTTCATAAATGTATTTCATCAAATCAGTAGGGTTGATGAATATTTCCGACTCTTTTATTAATTGTATTTTTGTAGACATTTTTAAACCAATTTAATATTACTCTAAATAACTAATCAAGCATTCTATGCATTGCGCTAATAAATTTAAAAAACTACAATCTGACAAGAAATTGTGGGGGAAATTATGCGAATTTCATTAACAGCTGATCATAATGGATTTGAACTTAAAAAAGAATTAATCGAACACATTGAATTTTTGGGCCATGAAGCTATAGATCTAGGCCCTTATGAATACGAATCGACAGACGATTACCCAGATTACGCTAAAATAATTTCCGATAATGTTTCAAAACAGGAAACTGATCGGGGAATCATGATTTGTGGAAGTGGGGTTGGAGCATCAGTTGCTGCCAACAAAATTAAAGGGACAAGGGCTGCAGTATGTCACGATATTTATTCAGCCCATCAAGGCGTCGAACATGACGACATGAATCTTTTATGTATTGGCTCAAAAATTATCGGGGTAGAAATAGCCAAAGAACTTGTAAAAGCATTTATAGACGCAAAATATACTGGAGAAGAAAGGCACTCTAGAAGATTAAATAAAGTTTTGAACATGGAAGATGAATTCAACCAAAAAGAACATCTTTCAACCCTAAAAAAAAGAGAAGATGAACTATACGAAGAAATTGAAGAACTCAAAACATTGAATAATAAAAAGGTTTTTCAAAACCGTGCAGTTATATTTTTGGGGATAAGCATTTTAATTGTACTTTTATGGATCCTAGCAAATTCAATCATTCAATAAAAAGGAAGTTAAATGGTTTTATCAGGCGAAGACTTAGAAATAATCAAGCAAAACGCTGCTGAACACTTTTGGCCTCATGCAAAACAAACAGATGAAATGTTTGGGGACAATGGAATTACTCTGGTTGATTCTGCTCAAGGAGTTTGGGTAGACGACACAGACGGAAATCAATGGTTCGATACTTTATCAAGCATGTGGTTAGTCAATCTTGGACATGGAAGACGTGAAATTGCTGACGCAGTACATAAGCAAATGACTAACATTTCTTACTCTCCCGGAGGAACTGTGACTCCCGTGACGGCAGAATTAGCTGCAAAAGTTGCATCCTTATCTCCAGACCAAGACTCTAGAGTGTATTTTGTTAGTGGTGGATCAGAGGCTGTCGAGACAGCTATGAAAATGGCCAAAAATTTCCAATACAATATTGGAGAAAGAAACAGATGGAAAATCATTAGCAGGAGAGGCTCATATCATGGAGGCACACTTGCAACAATGAGTTTGGGAGGAGGAATATTTCCTTCTTCTAGATTTGGTCCTCTAGTACCAGGCAATATTCATATTGAACAAACTGACAGCTATAGAGGACGATGTTGTGCAAGTAAGGGAGGATGTACTTTAGAGTGTGCTAAAGAATTAGAAAGAGCAATTCTCCATGAAGGTCCTTCATCGGTTGCAGCTTTCATAGGAGAACCTATTTCTGCAGCTGCAGGAATCCATATTCCTCATCCTGAATATTGGCCAACAATTAGAGAGATTTGTGACAAATATGGCGTAGTTTTAATTTGCGATGAAGTAATCAATGCATTTGGGAGAACCGGCAAGGTTTTTGCTACAGAGCATTGGGGAATTAAGCCCGATATTACTACTGTAGCTAAAGCATTAACAAGTGGATATCTCCCTATAGGAGCAGCTATAGCTAGCAAAAAAATATCCAGTGAATTTGAAGGATCAGAGGATTCTGTTTTTCGACAATTAATCACATTCGGAGGAAATCCTGCTTCTTGTGCAGCAGGCATAGAAAATTTACGGATTATGGAAGATGAAAATATTGTACAAAATTCCGCTGATATGGGGGATTACCTTTTTGAAAAATTACAACAACTAAAAACTCATGAAATAGTGGGAGATGTACGCGGTGGGAAAGGTCTTCTGTGCGCAGTAGAATTAGTTAAGAATCGCGAAACTAAAGAAAAATTCGATCCCGAATTCAAATTAACTGACAAAGCTAATCTATTAATGAAAGAACACCATTTATTTGGAAGAGCAGGCGACGTGATCCCAATTGCACCTCCTCTATGTATTAATACTGACGAAATAGATCATTTTGTGACACAATTAGATATGGTAATCACTAAACTAGAGGCTAATTTTTAATTGAATTCAACTCATTATGAAATTTGCATAATAGGTGGAGGAATTGTAGGTCTTTCTACTGCATATTTTTTGGCGAAATCAGGATTAAAAGTAGCTGTTTTAGAAAAAGATTCTATTGGTAGTCATGCCTCAGGGTTTGCTTACGGAGGACTCAGTCCTCTCGGAGAAGCTGGAGATCCAGAAACTATTTTACCTGTATTTGATCTAGCTCAATTAGGAATGAAAAAGCACCATGAATTTTCTTCAGAGCTTCCAGAGCTGTCAGGTGTTGATTATCATCACAGATTCAGACCTGCAATCGATTTAGTATTTAACGATGATGAATTCAAAGAATCTCAACAACAAATGAAATGGCGCCAACAAGTAGACAGCTATAAAGTTGAGTGGGTTGACACTAAAACTGCTCTAGAAATCGTCCCACATTTAAACCCTGAGATTATGGGAGCAATATACACCGAAGGAGTATGTGACGTAGAACCTTACAGACTAATTCTCGCTTTGACTCAAAGCTGTGAAAAACTAGGAGTCGAAATTTTAAACAAAGAAATTACTGGGATTGAAATTGAAAACCATTCAGCAAAATCAGTTTCAACTCATCAAGACAAAATATATTTTGATCAACTAATACTTTGTATGGGTCCTTGGTCAGGAAATGTTTCGGATTGGTTAGGAATTAATGTCCCCATTCGACCCTTAAAAGGACAAATACTCCGATTAAAGTCCCAATCTGTAGAATTAAATTCATCTGTGGGATACCTTCACAATTATGCAGTTACTAAACCTGACGGCCTTATTTGGGCAGGAACTACTGAAGAAGATATAGGATTCCAAGATTCACCAACACCATATGGTAGAAATTCAGTTTTAGAATCATTAACTCACATGATCCAAGGACTAGATGATGCTGAGCTGGTGTATCACACTGCCTGCCTACGGCCATTGAGTCAGGATGGAAAAGTAATCTTGGGACCTGCTCCACAAATAGATAATATATTTTTAGGTACCGGAGCCGGAAGAAAAGGAATTTTACTTGGGCCAGGTATGGCAAAAATCACTGCTGATCTTGTGATGGGAAAAGAACCTGAAATCGACATATCTGCATTTAATGTTGCAAGGTTTTCTTAAAAGGATACTTTCTACCATTTAATAAAATCCCTAAATAGGTAGATCTAACAAAAATTTTATAAGTTATTAAAGTAATAAATAAAGTAATAAATATTGAAATTAAAAACTTTATTTCCGGTATAACGTCAAACTGGAACATATAAAAGCTAACAAAGTTGACAACAGGCAAATGGATTAAATACATCCAATACGCTGAATCTGATAAAAACCTACCTATTGAATTAAATCCTCTAAGTTGAGATTCAAATAAACCAATTAATCCAATAGATATAAATATCGCACCGCTCACTTTAATTGGCTGATTAGCCAACCACATTAAGTCTTGAAAATCATTAAGTTCTTGGGGGGATAATCTGTAATTTAAATTGGAATGACTAAAATTTTCAAGAATCAAAAATAAACAAGAAATAACTAATCCAATCAAAAGATATTTTTTCCAATTCGATACTATAAATTTAAAATATCCCTCATCTTTATAAAGTGAATATCCAAACAGAAAATATGCACTAGACGCAAATGGATTCAAAATCAATTCTCCTCCTGAAAACAGAATTAAAAATGTGATTAAAAAAATCAAAATCAATGGAAATTTTTGAAGAAAAATTATTTTATTCAGAAACTCAAAAAAATTAATAATTGTGACAGGTAACCGGACTTTGTTCAATTTAAAACCTAAACGACTGAAAAGCAAAACTGATCCTGTAATCGAACAATAATAAGCACCTGAAACTAAAACAAAAATTAATAAATGCCATAAAAACCATAGATGATGAGGATATCCGTCCATAGAGAAATTAATATTAATTTTTCCTGTCCATCCATACATATATATCCAAGGTAAAGTGAATAGCATTACCGGGGAAAATATTAATATAGGAGCACCTATCCGAATGAGCCGATTCGATATCCATTTTTTCCAAGTTTTGCGATCAATTAATAATCGTGCAAAAAATCCCGCTAAAATAAAAAAAAGTGGCATCCTCCACATGTGTATAAATTGAAAAATGATAGTGATAGGAGAAGATGATTTGTCATTAGAGGGCCAAAACATTTCTAAACTAGGAACATAAGGTAAAGCAGCATGCAACACTATTCCTAGCACCATAGCTAAGCCTCGTAATGCATCCAGTCCGTGAAATCTTTGATAATTCATCATGGAATAAATTATTGCAGAGGCGAAAACTCAAATGGAAGCAATATTTTATTCTCTTGAGATATCAAAGGAGTCCTATCTTTTGGAGGCCAAACACCTTTTTCGACTACAATTTTTCTAGTTTCTGCACGATGTTCTAAACTTGAATAAGCCCAAATATGAACCATTTTATTTAATTGTCCAATATCGCTGTACCAACATCCTACAAAAGGAGAATATTTTTTTCTTTCATCAATTGATTTTTCCCATGCAATTAACGCTTTAGGCAAGTCACCTTGAGCAAAAATATAAGTTCGCATCTCAAAAATAGGGCCTATTGATCGGGGAGTTAATGGATCCATAAACTTAGCAGGTAACATTATTTCAGAGTTTAATTTCTCTACAATTCCCGTACCGTCAGGAGGCCAAATCCCATCTTCTACAGTCTTAGATCTAATCTGATTGCGTTCATTCAAATCTTTGTATGGCCAAATATGAACTACTTGGTTTAGTAAGCCAATTTCAGTGTAAAAGTATCCTCCTAATTGAGAATATTCCAATCTTTTATCTATTTTTTCTTTTACTTTTTCTCCAAAAACAGGTAGAGATCCTGGTTTTAGGTCGTAAGTGCGAAATTCATAGATCATATTTTCACTCCTAAAAAGTTACAATAACATGGTTCAGGCTAACATATTAAATAAATCAAAAATAGTGAAACTATATGAAAATCTTAATTACAGGCGGAGCAGGCTACATAGGATCTACAATCTGTTCAGCATTAGAAGACAAGGGTCATGAGATAATAATCATAGACAATTTATCTTCCAATGGAAGCAAAAAAAAATCCTGTCAAAACTTTTATCAAAATGACATTTCAAATATTAAAGCATTAAATCAAATTGAATCAGAGCACAAAAATATTGACGCTGTAATTCATTGTGCGGCAAAAATTTTCGTTCCTGAATCAGTGTCAAATCCAAGCATATATTACGAAGAAAATGTAACTAAAACTTTAACTCTTTTAAACTGGATGAAAAAAGCTGATATTTCTAACATTATATTTAGTTCTACAGCATCTCTATATAGATCAGCAGAAGATCAAGTTGTTACTGAAAATTCAGAACTGCAGCCAAGTAGTCCATATGCAAAAACAAAGTTATCAATGGAATTTATTCTTGAAGATTTCTGCAATGCATACAAAATGAAATGTATATCTCTAAGATATTTTAATCCTATTGGAGCTGATCCTAAAATGAGATCTGGACCGAATTTTTCAAATTCAACTCACCTATTAGGCAAATTAATTCAAGCATATGAAAGTGAAGATAAAAAATTCACCATCACTGGAAATAATTGGAATACAAAAGATGGGACAGGTATCAGAGACTATGTTCATGTGTGGGATTTAGCTGAAGCTCACTTAAAAGCACTTGAGAGAATCAATTCTATAACTTCTACACTTTCACCTTTCATTCCAATAAATATTGGAAGTGGAACAGGGTTAACAGTCAAAGAAATGGTTTCTATTTTTGAAGAAGTAGTAGGAATCGAATTAAACACAAAAATAATGGAACCCAGACCTGGTGATGTTGCTGGAAATTTTGCTGATATCACCAATGCAAAAAATCTACTTGATTGGGAACCTCGCATGTCTATTGAGCAAGGAATTGCAGATGCTATCAAATGGTATCGAAAGAAATCAATATGAAATGACGGTTGACATGAGCACACCTAAGTGTAAAAGTAAGAAATCAAATACAGATTGGAGAATCTTATGACCACCCTTGCAAACATTTTAGAAAATCGTCCCAAAGATGATTTATGTGTTGTAATACCCAACGGGGTTAAAAAAACCTATGGCCAATTCCATGATGAAGTTGAAAGAATTGCTGAAATCCTGTCTGCGTCAGGTGTCAAAAAAGGTAGAACAGTTTCAATAGTATTACCAAATGGCCTTGAGTTCATGGTTATATTTTTAGCTGTCACTCGTGCAGGAGCCATTGCTGCTCCTCTCAATTCAGCTTACACAAAAGAAGAATTCAAGTTTTATATGGAAGATACAGAGTCTCAATTAGTCATCATCAAAGAAGACGCAAAAATTGCAATAGAAGCTGCAACTGAACTAAATATTGAAATTGCTTCAGTAACAATCAATTCTGATGAAAAATTAGAAATCCAAAAAAATGGGGCAAAACTAACTGATTCTAAATCAGTTGATGCACCAGACGAAAAAGA
>CEQN01204181.1_pt1 | contig 10851 bp, 14 predicted proteins | sample 427011 | NCBI WGS metagenome assembly CEQN01 (sample SAMEA2621277, study PRJEB7988) | marine metagenome | biome: marine biome (ENVO:00000447); feature: deep chlorophyll maximum layer (ENVO:xxxxxxxx); material: "saline water (ENVO:00002010), including plankton (ENVO:xxxxxxxx)" | depth 120 m
GTCCGGCATGTGAAGTATCAAGAAAGGGATTTAGAGAATTGCGTGGAATAATGTAATAATGAATAAATCAGCTATTCTACTAACATCGATCGATACATTTTATAATATTCCCGAGAATAGAGCTACACTTTTAGAAATTCTAAATAAAACTGGAGGCATTTCTCTACGGAACCTTGAATGGTTTATTACAAATTATTCAAAGAAAAACAATTTATCGTATAAGACGAACGATGGTAAAATATTTAGTGTACATTGTGCATATAAATCAAGTTTAGATGGGTATAGTAAAAAATTATTTGATCCATTTTGTCGTTCTTCTAAGATATCATATAGTGTACCAGGTACATCCAATGAAATACATACGACTGTTGCACAGCTGAATTTCATAAGATGGTGTATAAAAAACAATATAATAGAGTATATCCATGATCATAAAAATGCACTTTTTTCTAAACAAGTGTCATGACACCATTTTCAAAAATGAACGTCTGATATCCTACATAATATAAGTGTAGTGTATAATCACTTGTAAGACCGACTTCCATATTTACATCTAAAACAGTTCTATTTGATTGTAACTGACTAAAATCCAGCATTCCTGATGGTTCCACATTAATCGGGTTCATCGAGAATGCATACGTATAAATGTTTCGTAAAGGTCGTGATAAACGACTTGTAAACGGAACAACATATTTAAAATATTTATGATCACTATCTTGAACATTTGGTACATCTTCACCATTTACAAATATTTTAGCACTTGCCATTGGTGGGTTATAAAATTCATTGTTAATAGAATATTCTACATTTGATGAAAAGTTGTATCTATTTGCAAATACGTTTGCAAGTAAAGTTGTACCACCCGTAATTTCATCTTCATTTTCAAAAGCTTTTTGTCTGAAAAACCAATTAAGTGTTTTTACTGGTGTTTTTGGAATAAGTTCCAATTTTGCGTTTTGTACACCCGCTTGTATATCCAAAGTAGGGTGTTTTTTAACGATATCGGTAACGAGAACGTGTCTTTTATTTGCTATGTAAGTACGCTCACTTGGTTCGATTGTTATTTCTTCGGTGACAATATCAAAGTTATTCAACGTCAATGTATCTGTTTCATTTGTAAAAAAAGATTGTTTATGAAATTCAAACTCAAACTGAAGTTTTTGTTTATGGATAGCACAGGTTGGAAAGTATGGGCGATTTGGTTTATTTGTTTCGTATTCATCACTTTCATACTTACGGGAAAAGAGTAAAGGTATAGGAATATAAACACGTGATTTATTTCGTGCTAAAAACTGATTACCAGATAATAAAGATGTATCTTCTGCATTATTTCTATTTAAGGTATACCTCTTCGTTCTCTTTTCGGATTCATCGAGATATAATTCATCATATATAATTCCCCAATCACCATGGAACTTTTCAACAACCGTTTCATCGACACGCATGGTTACGGATTTAAAAATGTGTCTCCCAATCTGATCCGCGTAATAACTATCAGAACCCGTTAAAGCGGGTAATTCAAATGTTACGTACATATTTGCTAAAAGATCTCCCATATTTCTCGGGTTATACATAACTTTTATAGTTTCACCAAAGGGCCATGATGTTGAAGAACTACTTGGTTTGTTAATGTTTAAACTTTTATGAAACTTTGTAAAATTAGCGTGTTTTTTAGGTTCATACTTAAAGAGTGAATGAATAGGGTCATCTTCTAAAAGGTATGTATCTTGTTTACCAATTGCATTAAGTGATACTATAGAACCTGTATTTGGTCCAGATGTATCACACATACTTACTACTTATTGTTTATATATTTTTAAATCCCTTTTCCACATATCGATGTGTGACATTTGTTGTAATGTATCAAACTCGATTCTCGATTTTGATGTTTCTTCCCTGATACTTTGTATAGCTTCGAGTGTATACTGATACGTTTTGATATTCAAGAGATATTCATATGAACCATCAATTTTATCGAATATATTTTCCATTTGACGTTCGAGTTCTACTCGTTTACGTCTGAAAACAATTAGTTTTTCATGAATAACCATATCAATAAATTTCGACATATTTTCAAGTTTTTTAGTTTTTTCTTTTAATACACGTATAAGGTGTGCTTTTCTTTTTTTATATGTTTCTGACCGTATTTTAACAAAATCCGTGAGAATTTCTTCTGGACTTTCGTATTTATGAATACCCTTTGTTGGATGAAATAAGTGCATATTCGATACATGAAATGTCTTCTGAAGTTTAAAATCTTTTATGATATCATTACCTGTGTATCCTTCAATAATAAAATTAACATCATCAGTCGTACTGTTATTCACATAGTTCGTAATCTTTTTCTTTTCGATAAGGGTATCGAGATACTCTTTGTAGTCTTGCGTCCAACGTCCCGGTGGGAGTTCAGTTACTAATACATTTTTACCCGAAGATTTCCATACACCCTCTGTGATCCACAACCCATCTTCATTACTAAACACACGACCCGTGAATTTATCAAACCATGGTTTCATGGGAACAACAGTTTCACCCCTGATTATACGTTCAATATTGTGTTTAATATCTAACGGATTAAACGGTGGTATATATGAACTAAATCCGGTACCAATACCTTCAGTTCCATTTACCAAAACGGTCGGTAATATAGGAACATAATAGTCAGGTTCGATTTGTTTACCGTCGTCGTCGAGATAGTTTAATACTGGATCATCTTTGGGATCAAAAAGTATTCTCGCGTTTTTAGTCAATTTTGTAAATATATACCTCGTTTGACTCGCGTCTTTACCACCCATGAGACGTGTACCAAATTGACCACATGGTTCGAGTAAATTAATATTATTCGACCCCGTAAAATTATGTGCTAATTTTACAATTGTATCTGCCAAAGAGACTTCACCGTGGTGATACGATGTTTTTTCCGAAACGTATGCGGCTAATTGCGCAACCTTCATTTCAGATGTAAGATTCTTTGTGAAACACGCGTATAACACTTTTCGTTGGGATGGTTTTAAACCATCTGAAACGTGTGCAATCGACCTTTTCAAATCAGCAAGACTGAAATTTACAAGATCTTTATGAATAAAATCAGAAATACCGAGACGCTCAATGTTTCCATATGGTACTTCGAGTTCGGACGCCTTCTTTTCTGTACTTTCAAGTAACCACGTTTTACGTAAGTCTGATTTTGTCTTGTCAAATGCAAGAACTATAGATTCATCCATTGAATTATCCGTGTCAAATTGAACCGTAAGATCTTTTATTTTTTTAAAGTATTCACGAGCTTCTGCAGACGTAGATGTACCAAGACCCTTATAATATTTAATTTTCCACCCAGCTTTACCATTACCATACCAATGTCTAAACGTCGAGTCCGTATAAAACGATTTCGTTTCTGAACCCTTAGACGCTTTTATGATAGGTGTGACCATACTTACAACAAACTTGAGTTTAAGTAAACTCGGCCAGAAATAATGAATCATGTTAAGAATAAGTCCCTTGATATGACTTCCATCGTTATCTGCATCGGTCATGATCATGAGTCTTCCGTATCTGAGTTCGGAGAGTGATGTATACACTTTCCCTTGCTGAAGCCCCAAAATCTTTTTAAGATCATTAAACTCCTTGTTTTCGGTAAGTTGTTTTACACTCGCGTCACGCACGTTCTTACATTTACCCCTAAGCGGAAAAACGCCGTAATGATCACGACCAACAACTGAAAGACCAGCAATTGCAAGTGTTTTTGCAGAATCACCTTCGGTAATAATAAGAGTACACTTACCAGAGTGTGTGGTACCGGCTTTATTGGCATCGTCGAGTTTTGGAATACCCGTTATTTTTGATTTACGAGACCCATCTGTTTTTTTCAATTCTTTCATTTCACGAAACTTCGATAATGCCATGAGTTCTGATTGAACACTCGTTTTTAGGATATTCTTTATAAACGTTTTTGGTGGTTCAAACTTACTCCCAAAGTCCTGTGGCTTGAGTGTACACTCTGATTTAACCTGACTACTGAAACTCGGGTTGACAAGTGTTGCTTTTACGAAAACAAAAAATGCATTCTTGACTTGTTGGGGACGAAGTTTTATCTTCTTTGCCATATCTTCAATAACACCATTTGCGAGTATCCCAGAAACGTGATCAACGTGTGAACCACCTTTTGTGGTACATATACCATTCACAAATGATACGTGTTCAAACCCATCATCTGAAGGTGCGATGCATACTGACCATCTATCACTCGTAAATGTACATATCTCATCTGATTTTGTGTACATTTTTGCGTATGTATTGAATGTTGCTTTAGGTAATGCGTCACCTTGAAATTTCACTTTACAATTTTGTGACGTACAAATATTCGCATCGTATACCCGTTTTTCAAAAATTTTATATATAGAATCATCCATTTTTGACATACCAAAACGTTTCCAATCGGGAACGAAAGTAATAGAAACACTCGACGTAGCATTCGAGTACTTTTTTATTTTGGGTGTACCACACGTTTTCATATTATCCGACCATTCCTGTGTATATATACACTTGTTTTCTCCATCTTTAATTTTAACTGAAAATTTACTCGAATAAACATTCGTAAGTTTTGCACCGTATCCATTACGACCACCAACAACACGTTTTTGTGTATCGTCATAATTTGTACTCGTGAGTAAATGACCAAACGTTAATTCTGGATTCCATAAACCTTCTTTTTCGTGCATTTTAACAGCAATACCACCTAGAGGTCCATTATTTTCAATTGTTATTTCACCAGATATTTTATCGATAGAAACACTCATAGACGTTACATTTTTGGGGTACATAGAGTTTCGGTCGATCGCGTTTACTAAAATTTCGTCAAATATTTTTAAAAGTGCTGGTGAATACACGACCGTTTTCTTTTCAAATTGATCATTTTCATATATCCAATATGGTTCCGCTACACGTGAAACAGGTCCAACGTACGAATCCGGACGCTTTAATATATGTTCCACGTGTGTGAGTTTTTGAATACTTTCACTCATTTATATTATATTGTGTCTTTTACTTAAGTATATTTTTAGTCCTTCGAACCAATGTAATATTTCATCTTTTGTTTTTGACTTGGGCATTGAATATATATTTTTTATACGACCATATTCGCGATTCCTGAGTGATGCGGGATGAATATTTTTATAAGATGATATATAACATGCATAACATACACGTTTTATATTCATATCAAAAAATTTTAGATATGATCCATTGTTAATCATGAAGATAGGTCGCAATTTTCTATATTCACGTATAAAAGTTCGTTCTTCTGTACTATTCGTGTGTATATGTGGTTCCAAAGGACATTCACATAAATAACACTCTTTTAACCACTTAAGATACATTTTAAAACAAAAGGTTTTATCTTTTATATTACTCACCTAAAGTGAAGCTATATGTTCTTTTAAGTTTTATAAAGAACCACATCCTTTACTAACCTAAGTTATTTTATTTTTAGTAAAAATTAAGATGTCGCAATACTTTCTACCGACCGCGATTCAAACGAATTTTAGTGATACTAAAAATGTACTCACTAAAAAACATCAATCAAATATTCAGACTTATGACGACTGTTTACGTGTATCTAAAACTTTAAAAACAAGTAAAAAAACACCAGAGGAAATGGCAATAATTCTCGATAAAATGAGAAAAAAGAAACTCGAATGTCAAAAGACAAAACCTATTCAGGTCTTAGATTCTGCTCCTAAACAGGACGCTTCTGAATTTCGTAATATATGTAAAGCTTTTACATTATCAGGAAAAAAATGTACATTCAAAGCTGTGTGCGGGGATTACTGTAAAAAACATAGAATAGATGATCAAACATTAGGAACGAGACCAAAAATAAATGTTTCCTTATTATAAAAAATGTTAGATCAAGAAACACTCAGACCTGTCATAATAGCCATGGCACTTTATCTTGCAATTTCAAAAATCGTACCAGAACTTCTTAAGAAACCCACCAATATTAAATTTATTGATGATATCGTCGCCATGCTCATTGCCCAGAGAGGCTCACTCATGTCCGGCGCCATCTTGACCGGCCTTATCACTTTCCTTACTAATTACATTAGCGACGAATTCCTGTAATACGTTTTCTTTACACGTTAACATATGAGTCCTCGGATGTTCCATATACCTTACTTTCTTGGTATATGCATCTTCCATAAACTCTCGTAATTGTTTTTCGTTTGGTTTTCCCCATTCCATACCCTGTTGATACAAAAAATCATCTTTTACGAGTTTTTGACGTTCACAGTCTATCGTATACGGCGTTTTTATATATTCAGGTGCACCCCCATAATCCGTTATAATAACTGGTTTATTTCGCAGAGCCGCTTCTACTGCACCCATACCTATACCTTCCGAACTCGAAAAACTTACATAACAATCACCCAGGGCATGTATTTTTTCCATTTCTTCATCGGGAATAAGACCATTTATAACTTCAACGTTTGGTATTTTTATTTGAATTGGTTGTTTACACGTCGCCTTAATCAAAAGGCGTGTATCAGGTTTATTCATACGAACAAATGTTTCAATAATTTTATTAAAATTTTTCCTCGGATCCGTTACATTTCCAATGTGATAAAATGTGTATGGTCTATGATCAGGAACGTGTGCATGTATAATATAAAAGTTTGTTTCTGGAAACTGTTTTTTAAATACTTTTCTACAAAATTCACTTGGTACAGCGATTCTATCAAAAAGTTTAAATAGTTTACCATAATCTTCGTGCACGGTTTCGGTTTCACATATAGTCATACACGTTACGTGTTTGATTTTACGTTTAATTTCGGGTATTTTATCTAACCAATGTGGTACAGGTAAAGCATAAATGAATGCACGTTCACAAATAGGTATATCATTTTGAAGTTCAATGTACTGACTCCCAGGAAAAAGACCCATATATTTTTTACATTGTTGACCTATCCCACTCAAAAGAGGTGGACCGATGAATAACATTTAGTATAAAGATAATATTTCTTTTATATATATTACGCGATGGACTCTGTTAGAGAACAAATTGAAGAAGCACTTCAAAGATCAAAAATTCACAAAGAAACTGTCTATGGTATCCTTAGACAAATAGCTGATGCAATCGAACCACCAGCTCCAGCTCCAGTAAAGGTCGCTGCACCAGCTCCAGTAAAGGCTCCAGCACCAGCACCACCAGCTCCAGCACCACCAGCTCCAGCACCAGCACCAGCAACACCAAAGAAAAAAGTTGTCAAACGTGTCGTTAAAAAGAAGGTTGCGGAATAGGCGGTGTACTTTTATTTTTGATGAAAATAACACCACCGGCGATTAATGCAATAAATAATATTAAATAGCGTAGCGGGTACTTTTTCTTTTTTTCCTTTTCCATTTTTTCAATATCCTCCTTATCCGGAAGTTTTTTAACGTTTACGTTAAGATCCTCTATCTTCCCGATAAGTTTATGTAAAGCTTCTAGAATTTGAACCTCTCTATTTATGGGTTTTTCCTTAACATCTATAGTTGTAACTTCGAGAACCATATACCATTCTGCATCCGGTTGTAAAGTAACGTAATCTGTATCTTCTTGATATTCATATAACTTAAAATGAAGTTTTTGCATAGATATCGGATTAAATAAGTTTGTTTTTCTGGGGTATGCTTTCCATTGCTTATCTCTAACTATAGTATGTGCACCATGATTATAATGTCTTTCGAGCGGTACGCGTGCTAAAATTTGTCCATTACGTTCATCGAGTATTTGAGCACGTTTGGGTATATCTTCGCATGTTATATCAACGTACTTTGCTACACTACTTACGAAATTATCGGAATTAGTGTTTGCCTGTCCAATTTGCGTTACGTAAAAATCGACTGGTTTTAGGCCACACACTTGTGTGATATCTTCTAGATGTAAATTTGATTCAAGTGAAAGATCTATACTAAACGTATTATTAGAACCGTTTACAAATTTTGAATCTATAATTATATACTGAACCTTTTTAGGTAAGTCCTGGAGTGAAACCATCTTGTATTTAGTATATAAAAAAATAAACATAAATAATAGCAGTAATGTTTTCGTTTTATTCGAGTGTCTGTAATTTATTATCACCTAGACAAAAACCTGAAATAAATACACGGAAACCCCCGTCTATAAAAATGTGTGAAAATGACTATATTATATCTAAAAATGAAGCGAATGAAATAATCATTTTAGAAGTTCCTAAGAAACCTAAGTTTACATACTTCTAATGAAATATATAAAAAAAATGAAATGGACGATTACATTGCCTTACACACGTACGACTATAAACTCTCGTTTTGTCAAGCGACAAACGAACTCCCGGGTGACATGCAAAGACTCGTATGGGAAAAACTTAATACGTACGAATCACGTGATCTCGTGTGTCCGGGAGCCCCTCGACGAGACCCCAGAAATTCGAGATTCTCGAGAGAAAGACTTCAAACTTTGGTTAACCGGTGGAGAGAACAGTGGGGCGAACCTACTCCGTGAACGCATGAATACACTGGCGCGTGAACAGCTTTATTTTGATGATTATGAACGTAGTGAATACGATTCATATTCACTCATACTCTATAAACTTCTACTTGAAGATCTTACGTATCAAAGACGTGAACTACAATATTCTACAATCTTTGGTGATAAATGGAGAAAATCGTCTACAAATAAAATAGATTTAACCAATATTCAAATTAGTATACACGAAGTTGAACAGAGGTGTAATAATTTTAAAATAAAAGAACGAAAGTTTAAGAAAAAGTATTTTCAAGATGAAAACTATATTATTAAAGGTATAGATATAGATTAAATAAATTGTAATGTTGAGTATAATAAATCCGTACACTAAAACCATTAGAATATCTTGTCCCACTAAACGTAAAGAAGGTATAGCGGAATATGAAAAAATAAAATCTAAAATTAAAAAGACAACTTTACAATACGGTGTTGCCGTTTCGACCTACCATTTTATTTTTCATACACCCGTTGACGGTGTTTCTGCAAGTTTAGGAACAATCGCATCTTATATGTATGTTGATTCACTCTCTTCATACGTCGACAATATAGAAAAATTACCCGGTTTGAATAAACGATTACTTTTACCGACATGTCTTGCATTAGCAGAATCTATATGGAATTCTAAAGATTTACCATTCGATTTTAATATGGGAGCAACTTTATTTGGATTTTTAGCGTATAAAATGGCATTTTATCAAATTGTGGCCGAAGAAATATTGATGTACAGTGAAGACCTAAGTGATATAGACCAGCTGTAATAAGTATAATAAAAAAAATGTCTCTTATTTACCAACTTACGAAACAAACTGTTAGTCTTGAACGACTTTACAAACTTGATGGTGTTCTTTCGAGTTTCCGAACCGATCAATTTTCAACTGGTACACCTTCTCAAGTGTATGGGGTGAGATTGAGATCAAACTTTCCCAATGATTTAATAAAGTTCAAAAAAGAACTTGATCATATTGCGTATGTCGGTGTATCCGCATTTAACGATAAACTTCACTTAGTGGACTTTATGTATGAAGAGAAATATGAAGATGGTACTCGCATTGGTATTATTGAACCCGTAATCCAAATGCTGGCTAAGGATGAATTGGATACCATGGTTGTTCCGAGACACGTCCCAGAAGAATGGGTTGAGTTTTGGATGAATTACTTTAAAAATGAGTTTAATTGTCAAAAAACCCTTTTACAGTTTGTTGAAAAAAATAACCTTCACGGGAGCATCGACTGGACGGAACTTTACAACACGTTCCCTGAAAACATGGACTTAAAACTTAGCAACTAATGTGTAATATAATACGATGAGCCTTACTTACGAACTCCTTAAAAACTGTACCACGATTGTCGAACTTTTTGACGTTAACGAACTCTTTTCTGAATTAGCTGGTGAAAAATGTAAAGTATATGGTTTACGCGCCGATTTTGGGTACCCCACGCACCTTTTACCTAAAAATACGTATAAGTATATTGCGTATATTGGTATTTCTAATAGAAAATTAGAAACATCGTACGGTCAAGCCCAATTTATTGAATTTTATTATGAACCTAATGATATTGGCGTTCTAGAACACTTTTTTGATATGTACCTCGAAAGTGAAAAAGACATTCTTAAACAATGTGGATGTAAAGATGACGAAGAATTTACCGTCGAACTTTTCCCGAGTAAAATTACTAAAAAGAATCTCATGTTTTGGAAATGGTATTTAGATGAACAATATGGCGTTAACGATAAGATTTCTTTACGTGATTTCCTGGACGATTATGAAATTACGTACCAAATCGACCACGATCGATTATACGATTATTTACCCGAAAATATTGACGATTTGGATAATGAGAGTGAATACAATTCGGAATCTGAATCTGAACTCGAAGAAGGTGAAATAAGAACCTAAGTTTAAACGGATATACCATTACACATTCAAAAATGCGTCCAAACTGTGTATACGAAAACTGTCTCTGTCGCCAAGGAAAAAACGGGTTTTGTGTAAAACACCGTGAAATTGGTGAAGCCGTAGAAGCCCTTTTACTTTTAAGAAAAATAACAAACCTAAGTTGTAATGAAACAAAATAAAAAATTAATATATTAAAATGGATGCTCTTACATCGTTAATGCAAACGCTCGACCTCAATTCTAAGATAATTTCTGAAGGCGATTATCTTAAAATGTGTGATTCGATCAAAAAGATTCACGATTATATAAAATACGAAACGGATTCTGAAAGTGATGAAGAAGAATTTAGAATTCGACGTGTTGATATACCCATACCTTTTTCCCCGATGCCTCGTCTCCCACCATTTGG
>CEQN01193661.1_pt1 | contig 10848 bp, 8 predicted proteins | sample 427011 | NCBI WGS metagenome assembly CEQN01 (sample SAMEA2621277, study PRJEB7988) | marine metagenome | biome: marine biome (ENVO:00000447); feature: deep chlorophyll maximum layer (ENVO:xxxxxxxx); material: "saline water (ENVO:00002010), including plankton (ENVO:xxxxxxxx)" | depth 120 m
ATCATGATTTTTGATTTTGAGTTGGGAGAGAGGATACAACATAATTCCTCCAACTAATAAAATATTTGCAATGTTACTACCAACTAAGTTTCCAGCAACTATTCCTTCTGATTTCAATTTCAATGCTTGAAAAGTTGCTGCGAATTCTGGTAGTGAAGTGCCTATTGCAATAATAAAAATCCCAACAAAAATTTCACGTATTTTAAATTTTTTAGATACTAATATTGAATTCTTTATTGCATATTCACATGACCATATCAATACGGCCAAACTGATGATTAAACCTAATAAACTTTGAGTCAACTAATACCCATTTGATCTTTTTTTAATTTTCTTATTTCATCTCTGTACATAGCAGCTTTTTCAAAATCTAAATTTTCTGCAGCTGATAACATTTTTTTTTCTAATTTTTGCAAATGTTTTTCAAATTTATTTGGGCTTAAATCATCTTTATTTGATAAACTGACAGTATAGCTATCTTTTTCGTATATGCTCTCAATAATTTCTCCAATATTTCTTTGAACAGATTGAGGTGTTATATTATTCTTTTTATTGTAATCCATTTGCTTTTTCTTTCTATACTCAGTTTCATCAAGAGCGGCATTAATACTTTTTGTTTTTATATCTGCATACAAAATAACTTTTCCATCAATATTTCTAGCAGCACGTCCAATAGTTTGAACTAAACTTGTTTTTGATCTCAGATACCCCTCTTTATCTGCATCTAAAATAGCAACTAATCCACATTCAGGAATATCCAAACCTTCTCTTAGTAAATTGATACCAATAATTATATCAATTTCTCCCATGCGTAAGGATCTAATAAGTTTTATTCGATCTATTGTATCAACGTCTGAATGCATATATTCAGCCTTATAATTTTGTTCTTTAAGATAATTCGTTAGGTCTTCAGAATTTTTCTTTGTTAAAGTTGTAATTAAAACTCTATTTTTTTGTTTAAGTGTTTTTTGAATTTCGCCAATTAAATCCTCAACTTGATTTACAGTGGATCTTATTTCACAGTTTGGGTCAATTAATCCAGTTGGTCTAATTATTTGCTCAACATATCTGTTATCTACCTCATTCATTTCCCAAGGACCCGGCGTTGCTGATAAAAATATTGTGCAAGGTCTCATCATATCCCACTCTTCAAATTTTAGGGGTCTATTATCTAAACAAGAGGGAAGCCTGAATCCGTAATCAGATAGAGTTGTTTTTCTAGAACGATCTCCTAAATACATCCCTCTTATTTGAGGAACTGTAACATGGGATTCATCAATGATTAAAAGCGCATTCTCTGGAATGAACTCATACAAAGTTGGGGGAGCCTCACCAGAATTTCTTCCACTAAGATAACGAGAGTAATTTTCAATGCCGGAACAAGTCCCTGTTGCTTGAATCATCTCTAAATCAAAGTTTGTTCTTTCTTTAAGTCTTTGATGTTCGAGAAGCTTTTTATCAATACCAAATTCTTCAAGTCTAATTTTTAAATCGCTTTTTATTTCTTGAATTGCTTTTTCAAGTCTTGGTTTTGGGGTAATGTAATGGCTATTTGCAAAAATTCTTACCTCTTCATAGTCTTTTATGAACTCTCCAGTCAAAGGATCAAATTCTTTTATTTCTTCAACCTCATCTCCAAAAAAACTTATTCTCCAAGCTATATCTTCTAAGTGAGCTGGAAAAATATCTACTCTATCTCCTGTTACCCGAAACATTCCTCTTCGAAAATCAATATTATTTCTTTTATATTGAAGGTCTACGAGCCCCTTTAATAAATTCATCAAATTTATTGACTGACCCTTTCTAATTTCAAGAGTCATTTGTGAATAGGAATCAACAGCCCCAATTCCATAAATACAAGACACACTAGCAACTATAATCACATCTTCTCTTTCAACCAAAGAACGGGTTGCTGAGTGTCTAAATCTATCTATTTGTTCGTTAATAGATGACTCTTTTTCTATAAAGGTATCTGATCTTGGAACATAAGCTTCGGGCTGATAGTAGTCATAGTAACTTACAAAATATTCTACAGCGTTTTCAGGGAATAGAATTTTTAATTCTTCATAAAGCTGAGCCGCTAGAGTTTTATTTGGAGCCATGATTAAAGTGGGTCGATTATATTTTTCAATAACATTAGCAATTGTAAAAGTTTTTCCTGAACCAGTGACTCCCAAAAGCACTTGACTTCTCTTATTCTTTTTTAATCCATCTAACAATTTAGATATAGCTTGAGGTTGATCTCCCTTAGGTTGATTATCACTGACTATTTTAAAAGGCATACTTGTAGTTTTTTTTAATAAGTTTATAGATATCTAAGTTAAAAAAAAAATGATTTCAAGCAGAGTAAACAACATAAAGCCCTCTTTAACAATAGCTACAAATATAAAAGCCCAAGAATTAAAAAGAGCGGGAAAAGATATCATAGTGCTTGCAGCAGGTGAGCCTGATTTTGATACTCCTGCCCACATCAAAAATGCAGCAATTAAAGCCATTAATGAAGGCTTTACTAAATATGTACCTGGTAAAGGCACCCCAGATTTACAATTAGCAATACAAAAAAAATTTAAAGATGACAATAATTTAGACTATGAAATATCAAATATAACCGTCGGTGTAGGTGGCAAACACATTATATATAACGCTTTTTCGGCTACAATAAATAGTGGCGACGAAGTAATAATACCAGCTCCTTATTGGGTTAGTTATCCTGACATAGTTATATTAAATGATGGAAAACCTATCATTGTAGAATGTGAAGAGGAATCAGGTTTTAAACTAAAACCAGAGAGTCTTGAAAAAAATATATCTGATAGAACTAAATGGCTTATGTTAAATAGCCCTAGCAATCCTACAGGCTCAATGTATTCCAAAGAAGAATTATTAGCATTAGCAGATATTTTAAAGAGAAATAAACAAGTTTATATTTTGTCTGATGATATATATGAAAAAATTGTATACGACGATAATACCTTTCATACTATTGCTGAAGTTTGTCCTGAGTTAAAAGATAGAACTCTTACAATGAATGGTCTTTCAAAATCTTACTGTATGACTGGGTGGAGAGTTGGTTATGCAGCTGGTCCCACAGAAATAATTAATGCAATGAACAAAGTTCAATCTCAAAATGTATCTTCAACATCATCTATATCTATGTCAGCTTCTGTTGAAGCTTTAAATGGAGATCAAAGTTTTATTTCTTCTAACAACGAATCATTTCTAAGAAGGAGAAACTTAGTAGTAAAGCATCTTAATGAGACCCCTGGTTTATCTTGTAGAACACCAGAGGGTGCTTTTTACGTTTTTGCCTCTTGTAAAGGAGTATTAGGAAAAAATACTGAGTCAGGTAAAACTATAAATACTGATGGAGATTTCATGGATTATCTTTTAGAAGAAGTTGGAGTTGCTGGTGTTCAAGGATCAGCATTTGGATTAGATGGTTATTTTAGAATTTCCTATGCAACTTCAGATTCAATTCTAGAAGATGCCTGCCAGAGAATAAAAAAAGCTTGTTCTAAATTAAGTTAATTTACTATTCGCAATAATTTTCGCAATACGAAGAGTATTGGTAGTACCAACTTTACCAAAAGGCACACCAGCAGTAATAATAATTTTTTCACCATTTTTAAGTATTTTTCTTTTTTTAGCTACCCTACAAGCTCTATCAACCATTTCAGTTGAAGAGGATATTTGATCAACGACATCCATAAAAGTTCCCCAGGTAAGGGTGTTTTGACGAGCAACTTTAAAATCAGTGGTAAGCCCAATAAGTGTTACGTCAGGCCTCATTCTAGCAACTCTTAAAATTGATCTACCAGATTGAGAAAAAGTAGCAATACAGTTACACTCTGCAATACTTGCGATTTCAAGAGCAGCAGTAGCTATTGCTTCAGTTGATGTTCTTACATCTCCAAGATTATAATTTTGAATATTTGTTAGGTATTTAGGATCACTTTCTACACGTTTAATAATTTTATCCATCATCTCTACGGCTTCTTTTGGATAATTACCTGCAGCAGACTCTGCTGATAACATAACTGCATCTACACCTTGGAATACAGCTGTTGCAACATCTGATGCTTCAGCTCTTGTGGGAGTTGGTGAGTCAATCATGCTTTCTAGCATTTGTGTGGCTACAATACATGGACGTCCATATTTTCTACAAGAAGCAACCATAGTTCTTTGGTGTATTGGAACATCCTCCGGATTAGTTTCAACTCCAAGATCTCCTCTGGCAACCATTATTCCATCACAATTCTCAGTAATAGAATCAATTTCTTCCATTGCTGATGGTTTTTCAACTTTAACCATTACTTTAAATTTAGAGGGTATTAATTTTTTTGCAGTTAATAAATCTTTTGTAGTTTGAATAAAAGATAAAGCTATCCAGTCGACATCAAGTTTGATAGCTAGTTTTAAATCTTTTTTATCTTTGGACGTAATAATTTTTAAATCTAATTTAGTATCAGGAATATTAAGCCCCTTATTATTGGATATTTCACCTCCATCGGTTACTATACATTTAATAGATTTAGGATTTTTAGATTTGACCCTAAGCCTTACTTTACCATCGTTGACAAGAAGTCTTTGTCCTACAGATATAGATTTAAAGATTTCTTTATGAGGAAGATAAACACGTTTGTTGTCTCCTTCTTTTTTATCGAGATCAAAAGTAAATTCTTGGTTATTTTTTAAATTTTCTTTTATATTTTTGAACTTGCCTACTCTGAATTTTGGACCCTGCAAATCACCTAGAATACAAATATACCTACTATATTTTTTTTCTAAATTCCTAACAATTTTGACCTTTTCAATATGATCTTTATGTTCACCATGGCTAAAATTAAGACGAAATACATCCACGCCAGCTAAAAATAACTTTTCAATAGCCTTTTCTGTTTCACATGAAGGTCCAAGAGTAGCTACAATTTTAGCTCTACGATTTCTTAATTTCATTTGATTCACTTAGAAATAAATAAATAACATGATATTAGTAAAATACTATGAGTAAAATAAATAAAGATCACAATAATTTGATCAAAGCAAAAGTTTTAGATCATTTAATAGAGCATTTAAGAGTTAGAAACGATGTTCAAAATATCGATTTAATGAATTTGAGTGGATTTTGTCGAAATTGTCTATCTAAATGGTATGCAAAATATGCAAAAGAAGAAGGATATGATCTAGACTATGATGAAACGAGAAAAATTATATACGGAATGCCATACTCAGAATGGAAAGAGAAATTTCAAACTGAAGCATCCTCAGAGAAACTTAAAAAATTTGAAGATAAAAAATAATGCAAGATAAATTACCTAATTGGAATCTCGATGATTTTTATTCGTCAATTAAAGATGAAAAAATTGATCAAGATTTAGCTCAATTCAAAACTTTCACATTAGATTTTAAAAATAGATATAAAGATAAGCTAATAGAAAAATCTCAAAATTTTGAGGAAATAATCCATGACTATGAAAAGGGAAGTGAACTAGGAGATAAATTAGGTAATTATGCTTTTTTAATTTATGCAACAAATATGAATGATCAAGAAATTGTTCAATTTTACCAAAGCATCAATGAGAAATTAACAGAAATATCATCTGATTTAATTTTTTTTACTAATGAAATTAATAAGGCCAACAATGAAGATTTTAAAAAGTTTATATCCGGTTCTGGTAAATACAAAAATTGGCTGATTAATATTAGACGCTATAAAGACCATCAACTTGATGAGAAGAGTGAAAAAATATTTTTGGATAAAAACTTAACATCTAATTCCTCTTGGGTGAGATTTTTTGAAGAACAAATTAATGATTTAAAATTTAAAATTAAAGATAAAGAACTTAATAGTTCAGAAGCTTTAAATCTTTTATCAGACCATAGTGATGATATCAGAAAAGAAGCCGCCAAAAGTATTGAAAATGTCTTCAAAAATAATGTCAAAACTTTTGCTTTTATAACAAATACTCTAGCAAAAGATAAAATTACAAATGATAAGTGGAGAAACTATGACTCTCCAGTAGACTCTAGAAATTTAGCCAATAATGTAGAAAGTGAAGTTGTAGAGGCCCTTTCAAGAAGTGTTACTTCTAACTATAAGAATATTTCTCATAGATATTATGAGATTAAATCAAAGTTATTTAAAACAAAACAATTAAATTATTGGGATAGAAATGCGCCTTATCCCAATTCACCCAAAAAATTAATTAAATGGGAAGAAGCAAAAGAAATCGTATTAAAGTCATACGCCAACTTCGATGAAAGTTTTAAAGATATTGTTTTGATGTTTTTCCAAAATAATTGGATTGATGCAGAATTAAAATCCGGTAAGTCTCCTGGAGCATTTGCAGCTTCAACTATACCTTCTATACACCCCTATATTTTAACTAACTTTCATGGCAAAACTCGTGATGTTATGACTTTGGCACATGAACTTGGTCATGGTTGTCATCAATACCTTTCATCGCAAAAAGGTTTATTGCTCTCAAGTACCCCACTTACACTAGCAGAAACCGCTAGTGTTTTTGGAGAGATGATGACTTTCAGATCATTATTAGAAGACACTAATCAAGAAAATAAAAAGTTTCTATTGGCATCTAAAATAGAGGATATGATTAATACAGTAGTAAGACAGATATCTTTTTTTGAATTTGAAAAATTGATTCATAGTGAGAGAAAAAAAGGAGAGCTATCTCCAGATCAAATTAATGAATTTTGGATGAAAACCCAATCCGAAAGTTTAGGTCCAAATATAAAATTATCAAATGATTATAAATATTTTTGGACATATATTCCTCATTTTATACATACCCCTTTTTATGTGTACGCTTATGCATTTGGAGATTGCTTAGTAAATATTTTAATACAATTGTATGACGAGGGTCTTCCAAATTTTAAAGACAATTATATTGATCTTTTGAAGAGCGGTGGCTCTAAGCACTATAGTGAAGTATTAAAACCTTTTAATGTAAATTTAAAAAATCAAGAAAGTTGGCAAAAGGGTCTTTCCATGATTTCTAATTTAATTGATGAGTTTGAGAATTCATTATAAATGAAAGAGGAAAATAATTTAGTTTCAAGAGTTAAGCGCTATTCTCAAGTCACTACTTCGCTCACTTCTATAGCAACTAAATTCGCAGGAAAAAAATATCTAAACTTTGATCTTAGTGACCAGAAGTATGCTGCTCAAATAACTGAAATTCTTGGTAATTTAAAAGGACCTTTGATGAAAGTTGCGCAATTAAGCGCCACAATCCCTGATTTATTACCAGAGGAATATGCTCGAAAATTAGCAGAATTACAATCTAATGCTCCTCCAATGTCTTGGGTATTTGTCAGAAGAAGAATGAAAGCTGAATTAGGTGATGAATGGGAAAAAAACTTCTCCCAATTTGATAAAAATGCCAGTTTCGCCGCCTCATTAGGTCAGGTTCATAAAGCAAGACTTCATAATAAAGATAACGTTGCATGTAAATTACAATACCCAGATATGTCTTCTGCTGTAGAAGCGGATCTTAGCCAACTTAAAATTATTTTTAAAATTTACTCTAGCTATAATAAATCAATTCAAATTAGAGAAATTTACAAGGAAATAGAAGCAAGACTAAAAGAAGAACTAGATTATAAGTTAGAACATAAACATTTAAAGGTATTTAGAAAAATACATGAAAAAAATAGTTTCATAAAAATTCCAAAAGTTTATGAAAAAGTTTCTACTAATAGATTATTAGTTATGGAATATCTTGAAGGAAAGAAATTAATTGAATATAAAAAAGCCCCTCAAAAAGTGAGAAATGAATTAGCAAAAAAATTATTCATGGCATGGTATTTCCCTTTTTATAGATATGGAATTATTCATGGAGATCCTCATCTTGGAAATTATTCAGTTGATAAAAAAGACAATATAAATCTTTTTGATTATGGTTGTGTAAGAATTTTTCCTGCAAAATTTGTTAAAGGTGTAATTGATCTATATTTCGCCCTCAAAGAAAAAGATGACAAAAAAATTAAGAAAGCCTATGAAGCTTGGGGTTTCAAAGATATTGATAACAAACTAATGAATGTTTTAAATAAATGGGCTTTGTTTTTATATGACCCAATTTTGAAAAATGAAGTCAGACGAATACAAGACTCTGATAGTGGTATTTATGGAGCAAAAATAGCAAGTGAGGTACATAAGGAACTAAAAAAATATGGAGGCGTTAAGCCTCCAAGAGAGTTTGTATTTATGGACAGGGCTGCTGTGGGTTTAGGTTCAATATTTATCCACCTCAGGGCTGAAATAAATTGGTATAAGCTTTTCCATAATTTAATTAAGGATTTTTCAGTAAAAAATGTTGAAAACAATCAAAAAAAAGCATTAAAAGCTGCTGGAATTTAATCCTAATTACTTTATAAAACGTTAAAAAATAAACTTATTAATATTAACTAGTAATTTAAATCTGGTATACATTATACCGCCATTAAGGAATTAAAAAAATGATTATCGGAACACTCAAAGAAAAAAAGAAATTTGAAAATAGAGTTTCAATTACACCTGATGAAGTTAAGAACTATGTTAAATCAGGTCATCAAGTACTTGTTGAAAAAAATGCAGGTCTTCAATCTGGATTTAATGATAAATCATACAAAGAAGCCGGCGCTTCAATTTCATCAGCAAAAGATATTTTAAAAAATTCTGATATTTTAGTAAAAATAAATTGCCCCACAGTTGATGAAGCTAAAAATCTAAAAAATAATTCAATGGTTGTCTCTCAAATTAATACTCAAAATGAAATTAATACAATTAAAGTTTTTAATTCTAAAAAAGTGTCAGCTTTTTCTCTTGAAAGAGTTCCAAGAATAACTAGAGCTCAAGACATGGATATTCTTTCTTCACAAGCAAATCTTGCTGGGTACCATGCTGTTATAGATGCGGCACAAGAATTTCATAGAGTCTTACCTTTGTTTATGACAGCAGCTGGAAAAGTCACTCCTGCTAACGTGTTAGTTATAGGGGCAGGTGTTGCGGGCTTGCAAGCAATTGCAACAGCGAAGAGATTAGGTTCTATAGTTTATGCAACAGATGTTAGAATAGCATCTAAAGAGCAAGTCGAGAGTTTGGGTGGTAAATTTGTAATGGTAGAAGATGAAGAGTCCAAAAATGCAGAAACAAAGGGTGGCTATGCAAAAGAAATGAGCATTGAATATAAAAAAAAACAAGAAGCCTTGTTAGCAGAGACCTTGAAAGAAATGGATATAGTTATCTGTACAGCTCAAATACCTGGAAGAAAAGCACCACTTATTTTAAAAAAAGAAATGTTAGATAATATGAAACAAGGCTCTGTAATAGTTGACCTAGCAGTTGAATCAGGTGGAAATTGTGAATATAGCCAACTTGGTAAGATAGTATCAAAAAATGGCTTAAAAATAGTTGGTCATGCAAATGTACCAGGAAGAGTTGCTAATAATGCTTCTAGTTTATTTTCTAAAAATATATCAAATTTTTTAAAACTTATGAATTTTGAGGATAAAAAAAAATCAGTAATTAATAAAAATGATGAAATTATCAAAGCTACTTTGATTTGCTCAGCAGGAAAAAATTTAATCAAATAAAGGAGAAGAGAAAATGTCTGAAATTTCAAACCAATTAGAAAATTTATCTTTTAAAGCTCAGCAACTTGCTGATCAAGCTAACCAGTTAGCCTCTAACGTAGTTGAAAGCTCTGGTGGTCATAGTGACTTCATCGTTTTTGGAATAACTGTTTTAGTTTTAGCTTGTTTTGTAGGATACTATGTTGTTTGGTCAGTTACTCCTGCTCTTCATAGTCCACTCATGGGTGTAACAAATGCTATTTCATCTGTGATTATTGTTGGAGCTTTGTTAGCTGCTGGTCCAATGGATAGTACAATTTCAAAATATTTTGGTCTAATTGCCGTATGTCTAGCATCCGTTAATATTTTTGGTGGATTTGTTGTTACTAACAGAATGTTATCGATGTTTAAGAAGAAAAGTTAGGAATTAGGAAATGTCAAATCTAACATCCTTTGCCTATTTAGTTTCTTCAGTTTTATTTATTTTATCTTTGAGAGGTTTATCTCACCCCACAACAGCAAGAAGAGGTAACTTTTATGGAATAATTGGTATGACTATTGCTATAGTCACTACCTTAGCTAACCCTGGCGTTTTAAGTTATAAAGAAATTGGTATAGCAGTTGTAATTGGTGGTCTTATAGGAAGTGTCATTGCAGTAAGAATTCAAATGACCGCTCTCCCTCAATTAGTTGCAGCATTTCACAGTTTAGTTGGTTTAGCTGCAGTTTTTGTAGCAGCATCTGCTTTTTATAACCCAAGTGCTTTTAATATTGGAACTGTTGGTAACATTCCTATTGGTAGTTTAGTTGAAATGGCTATAGGGACAGCTATTGGTGCTGTGACATTTACAGGTTCAATTATAGCTTTTGGAAAACTTCAAGGTTTTGTATCAGGCAATCCTTTAGTATTCAAAGGTCAACATCTTTTAAATTTATTATTAGGTCTTGCAATAATTGGCCTTATTGCAAAGTTTTGTATTGACCAAAATCCACAGTTCTTTTGGTTAATAGTCGCTGCTTCTTTTTTAATTGGTGTTTTATTGATCGTGCCTATTGGAGGCGCCGATATGCCAGTAATCGTATCAATGTTAAACTCATATTCAGGTTGGGCTGCAGCAGGTATTGGTTTCACTTTATCTAATAATCTATTAATTATAACAGGGGCTTTGGTTGGATCTTCAGGTGCTATTTTGAGTTACATTATGTGTAAAGGCATGAACAGATCTTTTTTAAATGTTCTACTTGGTGGCTTTGGAGGCGAACAAGCCGCTAGTG
>CEQN01097233.1_pt1 | contig 10847 bp, 13 predicted proteins | sample 427011 | NCBI WGS metagenome assembly CEQN01 (sample SAMEA2621277, study PRJEB7988) | marine metagenome | biome: marine biome (ENVO:00000447); feature: deep chlorophyll maximum layer (ENVO:xxxxxxxx); material: "saline water (ENVO:00002010), including plankton (ENVO:xxxxxxxx)" | depth 120 m
AATTGGAGGAATAGATCCATTATATTCAGGAGCACAAAAAATAAGCCCTCTTGATTCTTTCATCTCATTAATTAAGGATAATACTGTAGCTTTATACTCATCCTGCTTCTCTTTAAAAATTTTATCAGTATACAATGGAAACATATAATCTTCTAAACACAATACAGAGGCACTAATTCCTAAATCAATTAAAATATCTCCAATGTCTTTTGACAATTTATAGTTGTTATTCGATGTACCTGAAATGATAGTAATTTTTTTCATATATGTTTAATCCTCAAATATCCACGTTATATTTATTAAATACTTACTAGTATTAGGGAAATATTTATTTCCTGATTCTATATTACCAGAATAATATAAGTAACTTTCTAGCATATTTTCTTTTATAAATGCAATTTTGAAATTTTGAAATAAAAATCCAAATTCTCCATCTAATATGCGTATACTTTCAATACTAGAATTCACATTAGATATCAAACCCAACTGTTCATTTGAAATAGAATAGTTAGGATTTATAACTAAATCAGAGAATTTTAAACTACAATAAGGTTTATACCTCTTATCATTTAAAGTTGGGCTAATTATAACATTAAAACTTATATACTCCTTTATATATAATTCGTTAGAATTATAATTACCATAATTCAAGTTTAAATCAACCCAATTATAATTAATACCAGCATCGTATAAATAATAATAATCATCTAGTGGAGTGGGTGCTATATCTCCTATTGAGCTATTTTTACCAATAACTAGATTTTGCATGAAATTATTATTTTTATATCCAAAAGAAATATTACGCGTTTTTGATATGACTCTTCTTATACCGATAAGTTCATAATCCTGAATAGCATCTAAAAAAATATCATTATTAATATGGATACCTATAGAAAAATTTTCAATATCAACTACAGAATTCAAAAAATAATATATTTTTGGCTTAGAATCTTTTGAAGAATTATGATAATCAACACCAAATATAAAATGAGGATTATGCATGAAATTATATGATAGAGATATCTGACTATAGCTATGGTTCATATAAGATGAGAATTCATCAGGAAGCGTTATATCAGAGGATATATATTTATATTTTGATTTTAATTCTATTTTAGAAATTCCAAATCTATAATTAATTAAAAAATCATTCCAATGCACATCAGATAAATGATCTATAATATTCTCAAATATGTATCTATTATAATTTGAAATCTGAGAATTGAACTGATTGGATATAGTCATATTATTAATACCATCATATTTAAAATAAAGCTTGCTACTAAATGATTCTATTCCTCTATTAAAATTATCATTAGATGATTCTAAATATGTTAAAATATCATCTTGATTATACATATATCCGATATCGAGTTCTAAATCATTATAATTTTTATAAAAAGAGGTAATAAACTTCGTGTTATAATTATCTCCATAAATTGACTTTGATTCAATTTGTGTAATAGAACTAAGACCTGCTCCCAAATATGTTTTTAATATAGCTCCTGTATCATAATATTTATTACTGTGATCTTGGATAATAGATAATTGGCTAAAATTTGTACTGTCTAGATTATTTAAAAAACTTTGTTTAGGGATGCTATTAATTAATGGGTACATCATACTACCATCTATTTTAAAATTAAAATATTCAATATCATCCATTAAATAAGGATGATGTTTGCTAAATAAATAACCTGTTTTATTATGAGATTCTAGATCAATATAAATACCTTGATCAAATATGTCATCATCAATGTAATTAACTTGAACAGTATCGTTTGAAAATAGAATAGTTAATAAAAATGATATTATTAATATATTATTTTTTTTCAAAAATTTTTCCAGATTGCTGTCTCTGAATCATTAAATTTAAAAAATTATATACGATATGTATGAATGAACTAAATAGTACAGTTGAAATAAGCGTATTTTTAAAAAAAGGTATTGCAGCAATATAGCATGTAATTAAACCTTCTATTGTATATGTATACCCACCAGAAAACCAAACTCCAAAGTTACTAATAATAAAAAATAATACTGCGCTCAACATTGAATAGAAAAGGACATTAAAAGTATTGTTTTTAGCTAAATATCCAATAAGACAGATAATTGCAATAGAAAAATAAATCCAAGGGACAAGAGCATGTGAGCCTATATATAAATCTGATATTAACATAATTGATATTGGAATAATAACAATAAATCTATTTTTAACATATAGACCTGCAAGAAGAGCTATAGAAAAAATAGGTGTAAAGTTAGGAATATGTATGACCAATCTTGATGCTACACCTAGAACAATTAGTACAGCGCACAATAAATAATTTAGAAAATTAGTTTTTTTCATAATTTTTGATTATCTCCTTATAATATAATTTAATCAAACAATATTAATTCTTAAAGTGATTATTAACATTAACACTACCTAATGAAATTAGACGCTTCACAAAACAAATTTCTTTATCATATATAGTATCACTCATCAGTATACAATTTTTCAAAAAAGTTTTATTTTCATTATCTATATTTTTATAATTGCTAAATATTTCAACTAAAAGATTAACACCTAGAATATTTACATTAAATTCTTTACCATCTTCAGATATAGATAATAAATCATCTTCATAATATTCAATATAACCAATATTCATTAATAATATGCACGTGATAACTTTATCACTATCTAAATCATAATAATGACTAATGGCATCATACATCCTTAATAGCGTACAGGTATATTGCAGTAAACCTCCTTCTAAAGTAAAGTTATCTTTATCAATCGGAACCCTTTCTACTTTAAAATCATGGATTCTATAAGCTTTAACTAATATTCGTGAATATTTAACAGGTAAAGATTTAATTTTAATATTTATATATTTTCTAAGATTTTTAATGGGTTCAGATACAGATCCAATAATTAAGGAATTTGAATAACCATATTCTAAATAAAAATCTTCATTTACAGCATTGATAGATTTAATATTAACTTCATTCTCCTTATTAAACTCTTCAATAGTACCTTTGATAGCTACGATATTATTAGCAGAAAATTGATTTGTGAAATATTTAGCATTTTCCCATATTTTTGCACGAATATTACTAGTAGCATCCTTTAGAACCAAGTCAATATAATCGTCACCTAACCTCGTCTTCTTATTATATTTTTCTTTGCATAAATAAAATCCAAAAATTGTTTGACCAACTTTAAATTTGTCAATAGAGGATAATGTTATTTTTTTCATCTATTTTTTCTTTTTTCTTACAAATAACTGATGGATATGCTTTACTATTTCATATCCATATTTATCAGCTATATCATCTTGTAGTTTTTCTAATTCCTCAGAATAAAATTCTATAATTTCATTAGTTTCTATATCAATCATATGATCATGATGATCAGTTGACAACTTATTTTCATATCTAGCAATACCATCATCTAGAGTTAGCTTTCTAGCAAAATCATATTTTACAAGTATATCTAGAGTTCTATATATTGTAGCCCTTGAGACTTTTTGTTTTTTATCTTTTATTAAACTAATGATATCTTCACAATCAAAATGTCCTTCATTAGTTAGCAATGTTTCAAAAACTATAAATCGTTGGCTTGTAAACTTCAGACCTTCTTGTTTCAATGCACTTTTAAATTGTTCAATATGTTTTGTTTTTATTTTCATTTTATCACCTCAAGATTTGCATATTTATAAATTAATTTCTTTCTTGTATTGTTAAAAAATAATATTGTTAATTTTGCATTTATCCCACTACCCTCTACATTTTCAACCTTACCTTTACCAAATAATTTATGATAAACAATTTGATTTTTCTTTATTAAACATTCATCAGATGTAATATTATTATCATATATTCTATTTTTAGATTGACTCTTAAATATTGATTCATCAATTAGCTTACTGGGTATTTCTGTAATGAAGGGTGATTTTGATGATGGAATTGGTTCACTCCCAAATCTCCTTCTAGACTTAGCGTAACTTAAAGTTACCTTCTTTTGTGCTCGAGTTAAGGCTACATAGAATAAACGTCTTTCTTCATCAATACTCCCTTCTTCAACTGCCCGTTCAATAGGGAATAAGCCCCTTTCTAATCCTGCGATATAAACATAATCAAATTCTAAGCCCTTAGATGAATGTATCGTCATCATTGTAATTTTATCATTCTCATCATTCCATGAATCAATATCAGTAAACAATGATACTTCCTCGAGATAACCACTTAATGATGGATTATCGGTATTTTTCTCATAATCTACAATGCCTGATATACATTCTTCTATATTTCTCCATCTTTCTTCTCCATCTAAAGTATTTTGATTCATATAAAATTCTTTTAATTTAAGATCAATCAATAAATCTTTAATTATTCCAGATGGAGATTCTTCTACAGAACGCTTAGAGTATGATTGTATCATTTTATAAAACTCTTCTAAAGCCATGGATTGTTTTTTACCAATGGCAGATTTATCAAATCCAGCTAAAGATTCCATAATATTATCTGAAGATAAAGCAGCATGTATTTTTTCAACTGTAGTCTTGCCAATTCCTCTTATAGGGAAATTTACAATTCTATCAAAACTTATCGTATCACATGGATTTACAATAAATCTCATATACGCTAAAATATCTTTGACCTCTTTTCTATCATAAAATTTCACGCCTCCAACAATATTATAGAGAATGCCATTTTTAATTAGAGCATCTTCAATGACACGACTTTGAGCATTCGTTCTATATAAAATAAGAAATTTATTATATGATATATCATTGTCATTCTTAATTTTTGATATATCGCTAATAATTTTAATGGCCTCATCTCTCTCATTATAAGACTTTAATATATTTATACTATCACCTTCACTATTTTTTGTCCATAACTTTTTATCTGCCCTATTTTTATTGCGAGATACTACAGACCATGCAGCATCTAAGATATTTTGCGTAGATCTATAATTTTCTTCTAATTTAACTATTTTAGCATCATGATATGTATTTTGAAAATTTAGAATGTTATTTATATCAGCACCTCTCCATCCATAAATTGACTGATCATCATCACCAACAACAAATATATCTTTATTTAATGTAGTTAATAAATTAATAAACTCAAATTGAGGTTTGTTAGTATCCTGGTATTCATCAACTAAAATATATTGAAATTTTTCTTGATACTTTTCTAAAATATTTGGATGGTTATTAAAAATAGAAATAGGTTTAATCAATAAATCATCAAAATCTAATGCATTATTCTTTTTTAATGAGCTATTATATTCTGAATAAATCTGTATTTTTTTTTCTTCATTAATATTCGTTGCAAAAGATAACATATCATCCGGATTTTGCATATTATTTTTAGCCATACTAACATAACTAAGCATAGCTCTAGGATCATACATTTTTAAATCAAAATTTAAATTTTTAATAACAGATTTAATTAAACCCTTAGAATCGGATTGGTCATAAATAGTAAAATTAGCGTCCCAACCTAAATTCCAAATTTCTTTTCTTAATATCATAGCTCCTATAGAATGAAAGGTACCAATAGTAATACCGCTTATATCTACATCAACTAAATCATGGACTCTAGATTTCATCTCCTGAGCTGCTTTATTTGTAAAAGTAACCGCTAATATGTTAGCAGGTGGTAACCCTACGTTCTGAATCAAATAAGCAATTTTATAGGTTAAAACTCTAGTTTTCCCACTACCTGCACCCGCAAAAACAAGCATAGGTCCACCTATATCTAGTACAGCTTCCTTTTGCTTGTTATTTAGACTTTCAATATCCATTTCTAATTTTTCTAATTGCTCTCTTATGTTCCTTTAGTGTTTTTGAAAAAATATGACCACCCGTTCCATCTGCAACAAAATACAATAAATCTTCATTCGATAAACTAGGATTAAGGGCGGCTTCTAAGGCCTTTAATCCAGGATTATTTATTGGACCAACAGGTAAGCCATAATTTAAATATGTATTATATGGATTCTTAGTTTTTTTATATTTTTTAAATATCTTAGTAGCCTCCATTTTACCTGAATATTTTTTAAATTTTTTCAAATCATCATTATCCATATAATATAGAATCGTTGGATCTGCTTCTAGTCTCATTTTTCTATTCATACGATTATGATATACCGATGATATGATTGGCATTTCAGATACCAATTGTGCTTCACCTTGTATAATCGATGCTAATGCAATAATCTCAATTAGATTTAATTTATTATTAGAAGATAATGGATAAATATGATGATTGTATATATCCATAAATCTTTTGGTTAATATTTTTATAATGTCTCGTTCATTATATGTATTCAACAAAATATATGTATCTGGATACAAAAAACCTTCTAATGACATAATATTATAATCAATACCTAAAGATTTTATATATGCATTATTATAGCATAAAGATATAAATTTATTTTTATCAATATTCAAATTAGTATCGGAGCTTAATCTATTTGCAATGTCTTTAATATTCCAACCTTCAAATATTGTTACGGTTGTACGATCTTTTGAAATTGATGTTATCAATTTAATTAAATCGTGCAAACTTCTTATCCCTTTTAAACTGTATAGGCCAGGTTTAATATTTTGTTGATTAAATGTCGTATAGATAGCCAACTTAAATATATTAGAATTTATACAAAGATTATCTTCTAATTCAATAGCGACATGTGATGCCGAACTATCAGGCTCAATTTCAAGTATAAAATCATCACTTTTACATACAATGGGATAATTTAGAATATTACTATAAAACAATATACTGCCAAACAATAGCAGTACACATAATAAAGTTGATATTCTAAGTTTATTTTCCATATTCTAATTTATGATGATTAATATCGAATATAAAATTTAATACTTGCAAAAGTAACACATTAACATTTAATTTTTTCATAATGAAACATGCGAATAAAGGAAAAGTTGATAATTCTATTGCAGACTGGCCTTTTACGTATGTTAATTATTTGCTTTTTTTAATAGGTATTCTTTTAATTACTATTGGATATATATTAATGTATACAGGTGATGTAAATAGCTTCCAAAGCTTAACTTTATCACCTATTATTTTAGTAATTGGATATTGTGTTATTATTCCTATTTCTATTTTTTATAGAAAATAATTTTTAAGGGGTGGTAGTTCAACTGGTTAGAGCACCGGCCTGTCACGCCGGAAGTTGCGAGTTCGATCCTCGTCCATCCCGCATAAAAAAAGCCTTCGATACTGAAGGCTTTTTTTTTATTCGCTATTTAATACAAACTCAATTTTACCCCTTTAATCTAAAAATACCACTACCCTTTAATGTTATTCTAGATTTTCTTTTTATATGGCCAAATAGAGGCAAATTCCATTTAAAAAAACCAAAATCAAAAGTATAACTTGTATTAAGACCACGCTGTGAACCCGTCCAATTAAAACCACCACCTTTTTTATAATTTTTATTACCTACGTATCTCCAACCCATTAGTCTTTATCCTTTCCGTATACTTTTGAATCTTTTGCATTAAAAAATGTTACACTAAAATTATCATCATTAATTTCTGCGTTTTCTACAAAATCTAGATCAATTTCCTGAATTAGATGCAAAGCTTCTTCATCAGATATATCACCTAACATGGTAACTACAGCATCTATCCTACCATCATTTGCATGATGTAAATCAAAACGCCCAATAACATCATCACCAACTCTAATACCATAAGCTTCAGATGAAGCAGTCCTTATAATTCTAAAAAAATTATATTTTTCCATTATTCCTCCCTTTAATTAATTCAAAACAAATTTATATTTAATCTTTTTATTATGATGCCTATAATGATTATGGCACCAACGTTTTAATCTCTTCTTTTGATGTTTCTTAAGCTTATTTCGATGATTAATAACAACAATAATATAATCATTCTTATTAATATATGAGTGTTTTACAACTTCATACTGAACATATTTATCATCATTGCCAACATAATGGTGGTGATGTACTGAGCAAGAAGTTAAAAAAACATATAATAAAACAATTAAAAAAATACGCATCAATGCTCCTAAATTATATAAAACTTATTTTATAATAAGAAATACAAAGCACAAATAAAAGATTTACTTATTTTTCTTAGAATATTCTTCTTTATACCACTTAATATCCTCTTCATCTAATAAATCTGTTTTATCATTTTTAAAACACCAAGGTATATACACATTATAATACATACCACATTTACGTTGTTTTCTTTTATTTGCACCCATAATCTAAAATACTAATTATTTTAGAGAGTTCCAATGTTCATATATAATAACCATAGCAATAGTATCTAATTCACAATATTGTAATAGAGATAGAGTTAAAAGTTTTCTTTCCTCATCTAGCATATCTGCAAACTGTAATTTTGAATATGCTAACATAGCTGCAGCTCCATCCTCAATTTTTTCATCTAAAAAATATAATTTTTCTTTATCAAGGCTTGTCGTTTGATATTTATTTTCTAACAATCTATATGGATTATATGCTCTATTACTACTCTCATCAATTTTCCAAAGAACGCTATCTTTAAGATGTGTACCAAAATTCAGTGGCTTACTATATTTATCTTTAATAAAACTACTTGTTGAAAAAATAGCCGGAAGAACATATTTAAGAGAATTAGATCCCTTCATCATTGGATGATAATAATATTTTTTAACATATTCTAGAAGATCTATCATATTTCTATCACCTACTATCTTATGCTTGGGATTATCATTGTCTTTTCTATATGTAATAGTATCTATCCAATCAATCAAATCCTTATATTTACCTTCATCCTCTTCTAACATTTGTGATTTAATCTGTAATAAAACAGTATTTTCATGTGCAGAATAACGAAAGATACTGCCATTATCATTATCTAATATTTTTTTTAATTGCCTTACAAACTCATAGTTAGGAAAATTATTAGCATCACTTTCAATCCATTCATAATGTTCTATTTTTCCATTCTCATATAGAGTATGGCATGAAAATTGAAAAGCTATTTGTTCATATGGAGTTCTATTTTTATGGAATGGGACCGCTATCATACAAGTTTCAAAATCTATAAAGTGTAATGGAAATTCCCATTTCTGCATCTCATTAAATAACTCAGGTTTAATATGTTCTTCTATTGAGCCATTAACTGTCTTATCTACCTGTAAATACTGCCTATCATTTAAAGTCTCTACAAATTCACTGGAATAAACATCTTTCATTTTATATACATTAGAATCTATAACTTTATGAGATTGCCTATAATTCCATATATCAAAAACATGTGCATCACTTATATCAAAATTAGGAAAGACACTATTCCAACATTGAAAATAACCATTCTTTTCTAAGTCTAAATCATCTTTAAATTCACATTTTTTACATTGAAGCCCTAATGTGACAGGATATATTTTGTCTTCATTGTAATATTGACCATATTCTTTAATCTTATCAATAAAACTTTGACTTTCTATCTTTTTTTTATGACGAGAATCATAAATCATTTCAACAAAGTCACCTACATCAATCTTTTTAAGAATTCTATCTCCCAGTTTATTTAAATCAAGGTTTTGCTCAACTATAATTTTTTTTCTGTTATTTTCTTTTTTAATCTTAAAAAATTGATTTAATCCATCAATAGAGGTCTTTTTATTTTTATCAGCAAGCATTAAATATGGTGTAATAATAAAATCTGGACGAGCATTTTGCATAACCCATAACTGAAAAGCCACATCATAAAAATATGGAAGCCAATTGGTACTGATAAAACCTGAAGCATTATAAAATTTATTTTCTGTTTTAAATGATTTAGCTTTTACCTCAATCAATTCTATTTTACTACCATCTTTAACCAGCACATCAACCCTTATAAAATAATGGCTGAATTTAAATGCTGCCTCATAAATAATCACTTTATCATTAAGCAATAGTTCATTCGTTTGTTTTATTGCTTCATCAGAATCTAGGGTATCTATATTATGACCACCAGGATGATAATACTTTGCTAATTCACCTACTTGAAATCCACCTTCAGCTAATGCGAGCAAAAACTCATCATCATTTCGATTATTTGTAAATTGTTTTTTATTAGTATAAAATAATTTGGTTGGGCAAGTAACAGCTAAGGAAAATCGACTTTTTGTAAGGTAACGTTCATTATTTTTCATCAAGTATATTAAACATATAATATGCTAATAATCCACCAATAAATTGTCCAAATAAAAAATAAGCTATACTATATGGAGATATACCTGTAAAAGTGTTAGAGAACATTCTTGCTATTGTTACTGCAGGATTAGCAAAAGATGTTGAGGAAGTAAACCAATATCCAGCTGTTATAAATAAAGCAACTCCCATAGCTACTGATTTTTCATCATTTTTTCTAATCAATAGAATTGTTAGTATAAGACCAAAAGTAGCAATTACCTCACTGGCTAATAAAGGCATTTCTCCTCTAATGTTTGTCGATATTTGGAATAAATCTATTTGAAAAATATAATGAATAAATAAAACAGATAATAAACCTGATATGATTTGAATTACTGTATAGTTAAAGGTGTCTTTTATACTTAATTCTTTTCTCAAATAAAATACTAATGACACTACTGGATTAAAATGTGCTCCTGATATAGAACCAAACATTTTTATAAGAACAAATAAAATTGCTCCAGTTGCTATTGTATTTCCTAAAAGTGCAACGGCAGTATTACCATTTGCTAAATTTTCTGCCATAATACCTGAACCCACAACTACTGATACTAAGAAAAATGTACCTAAAAACTCAGCTATATATTTTTTCATTATTCTAATTCCTCTTTAAAATCAC
>CEQN01373012.1_pt1 | contig 10838 bp, 8 predicted proteins | sample 427011 | NCBI WGS metagenome assembly CEQN01 (sample SAMEA2621277, study PRJEB7988) | marine metagenome | biome: marine biome (ENVO:00000447); feature: deep chlorophyll maximum layer (ENVO:xxxxxxxx); material: "saline water (ENVO:00002010), including plankton (ENVO:xxxxxxxx)" | depth 120 m
TCATTATTAATAAAGACTTGATTTGTGTTTAAGTCATTGATCGAGACTTCGGCTTTATCTTTAGTGATTAATTTGCCGTAGTCATCGGAATATAAACCGTCTATGCCCCGAATTGTCATATTGCTTTCTGCAAGGTCAAGAGCATCGTTAGAAGCAGGTAGACTTATTTGAATCAGTGGGAGTAATTTATCAATGTCTGAATTGTTGGCAGCAATCTTTTCAATATTTTTAAATTCTGAATAACTAAAATATTCATCGCCAAAAAGTTGCTTTCCTGGGCCGATAATAGTTTCATCAGTTGGCCCAAGAAAATCTAAAGTTACAGATCGAACAGAATATCTTACGGTATCCCCTATTCCCAAGGATGCAGCAATTATGATAGAACTAAGCATTAAGCCTATGATAATTAGAGCACTTTGACCTTTTCTTCTAGGGATGTTCCTAGTTCCCATTTTAACGAGTATAAAACGCCTTGTTGCCCCAATAGATATAATCAAAAATATAATAATCAATAACACTGACATTGCTATTGCTAATTCTAAGGCTGGTAATCCGAATACTTTTTGCATCGTTAAACTATTTCCCCGTCTTTCATTTGAATTATTCGGTTTGCTCGACCCCCAACATACTCAGAATGAGTAACGATAACAAAAGTTTGATTATTGTCTTTGTTTAATTTTATGAGCAAATCCATTATTAATCTTTCGTTTTCGCTATCCAAGTTTCCTGTAGGCTCATCTGCCCAAACAATTGCCGGATCATTAACAAGCGCTCTTGCGAGTGTCACCCTTTGTCTTTGACCTCCTGAAAGTTCGCCAGGTAGATGATGTTGCCAGTCTTCTAATTCGACCTCAGATAAATTTTCGAGCGCTTTTATGCGAGCTTCCTTAGCAGAATATCCTGATACTAATAAGGGGAGTTCAACATTTTCTATCGCTGACAAAACGGGAAGAAGATTGTAAGTCTGGAAAACGAATCCCATCTTTTTAGCTCTTAGTTCACTTAATTGATTGTCATTTAAATCGGTTAAAGTGTTACCTTGGATGGATATGTTACCTTCATCAAATGAATCTAATCCTGATAAACAGTTAAGTAGGGTGGTTTTCCCGCATCCGCTTGGACCCATGATGCCAACTATTTCACCTTCTTCAATTGATAAATCTAATCCTTTTAAAGCATGAACTTTTTGATCTTTAGTCCCATAAAATTTATGTAAATTATTTGTTGAAATTACAACTTCAGACATGTGTTTTTCCTAGTATATATTATAAGTATGTACTATTACGTTACACGGTACAGAGCCACAACACAAGCAAGTGTACTATATACAACAATCAGCTTTGTTTTTGTACGATTTATTTTTTAGGGGGAGCGTAGGAAATAGTTTGGGCAATTTTTAGTGCTTCTACGAGATCATCTACAGGTATTAAAGGGGATGTAGTTAATTTACTGACAGATCCTGAGCTTGTAACAGCAATTGAGGCAGCTGCTATGGTTTTGTCATCTGGAGCTTCAACTATTGCTATGATGTCATATTCTCCAAATGTAGCATAAGCTTGAACTAGTTTTATCCCGGATGGCTCAAGCATCGCGCTAACTTTTTCTAATCTGTTTTGTGGATTAGATATTTGTGTAGCCCATGCATCATTTGAATAAGCTACCTGCCATAAGTAATTTTTTGACATTTGATTCTCCTAATAAATTTATAACCGTAGTATATACTAGCCAAAGTTTATATTAATAAATTGTTAAAAGTTATAAGAGTTTGTTTTGTTTGGTAAAAAGTCATTTATAATACTTGCGTCAATCATCATATTTGTCATCTTGATTTACTTAATTTTGTCAGTTTATATTACAACTATTGCTATAAAGGCTACTAGAAAAATTCCTGATGCTACTCCAGCTAGAGTGAGCTTAAATTATTCAGTAGAAGAATTTTTTACTGAAGATTCAATTAGGTTAAGTGGTTGGTTTGTTAAAAATGAAAGTTTAGATACTGTCGTAATGATTCATGGTGTAGATTCTAATAAATCTGATGGTTATATGTTGGACCTTATGAAAGATATTTTCGATATGGGGTACTCAGTATTTGCATTCGATCTTAGGGCCCATGGAGACTCGGGAGGAAAAGATCTTGGATTAGCGTATATTGAAAAAAAGGATCTTGATGCTGCTATTCACCAAATCAGACTTAACCATAATGTAACTGATATCGTTTTATATGGAGTTAGCTACGGAGGAACAATTGTAATTTCTAACCCTAACATTGATTCTTCTGTAAAAGGCATTATTGCAGACAGTCCATTTTACGATTTACCAGAATTGTTAGCATCAGAAGTTGCAAGTAGAACTTTCATTCCGAAGCCTATTGCTAACTTATTGAAATTCGGAATTATTAGAAGTGTAGATCTTTTATATGATATTAAAACTGAAGACATTATTTCTGGAATTCAATCCATAAAAGATTTTCAAAACCCTGTTTTGCTTTTTCATTGCATAGCAGATGATAGGGTTCCTATTAGTCATTCGGAAAGGATCAATAGGTTCTTACCACCTGATAGTCTCCTTATACGCTATGGTAATTGTGAACATGCAAATGGATATGACAATAATAAAGAAAATTATCTTAATGTATTGGAAGATTATATAGATTCATCGTTTGGTCGTAATATTGAAATTGAACGGTAATTAGGAATTTGATTCAGTTTCAAGCAACTCTTTTACAATGGATCTTTCTAATTCTAATCCCAACATTGTTGTAAGTTCTGTTCTACCATGGTCTCCTACAGTGACTATGAATGAAACCCCGAGCAATCTTCCTATGCAAAAATCTATAATAGTTGTTGATAAAGTTCCTTCGTGACCGTCTTGTACAGCCCTTATTCCTATTGATTTATCGTAGAAGTCATCAATTTCTAATTGCTCTACGGCAACTAATTTCTGATCTTCTCCAACTTGTTTGCCAATATTATCCTTGAATTGTTTAATAAATATATTTTCCATCCAATTACTTGGGCCATTTTCGTTTTCAAATAGATGAACAATGGTTGCCGCAACGATATCTGACCCATCTTTGTGTTGTGGAATAGCAGATGGAGAACAGAATTCTCTCATATATCCAGTTACTCTACCTGCTTCTTTATAAATAGCTTCACTGCTTCCTGGGAATCCATGCATAGCCATTGTTGCATTATCCAATTCTCTTTCTCTGAGAAGAGCAAATGCCTCTAATTCTTTTGGAAGTCTATCTTTTTCCAAGACCATATTTTGCAATGATGTATAGCTTGAAATGTTATAAGTTGATTGAGATAAAGCAGTTGTCACAGTTCACTCTCTTTTTATATATGACCGAATTATATATTTTGAAGCACAGTATTTAAATAACTACTCCGCTATCTTTCAGAGTAGTTATTTCTTCTTCTGATAGATTTAGTAAGGTTTTTAGAATTTTATCTGTATGCTCTCCGTATTCAGGGGATTTTTTAATATTGGGTTTTGTTAATTCAAAATTTATAGGCAGTCCAATTGTTTTGTAATTTTCCCCAAATTTGTTTGATATTTCAGTAATCATATTCTTTTCTATTAGGTATGGATCGTTAGGGATTTCTTCTGGGTGCATAACAGGAGCACACCATATTCCTGCGTGAGCTAACTCATGGAATGCTTCTGTTTTTGTTTTCGTTTTTGTCCATTCTTGAATTGCAGATATTATAGTTTCATTATGAGTATTGTTAAGATTCACATTTTCTAATAAATCTTCTCTACCAATTAATATGAGAACATTTTCTAGCATTTCTCCGACTAAATGAATGACTAAATAATCATTGGGACCAAATGGATGGCATTGTAAGATTACCGTATCATCATTAGTAGAATCAGTTGATATGCCTCTAGGTATTTCGTTATTTATATATTTCATTATTTGAATTCTCATTAAATTAACCATACTGTCATAAAGAGATACTTCAATCTTTTGTCCAACCCCGTCTCTGTCTCTTTGCATTAATGCCGCTAATATTCCAATTACCATATGTAACCCTGCGCCAGAATCACCTATCCCTATAGGGGCAAACTTTGGTATTTGATTTGAATCACGATTTACAGACATCAGACCAGATATTGCCTGAGCAGTGGACTCAAATGATTTATAATTTTTGTAGTATTTACTATCGCTGTAACCTTTTATACTAGCGTATATAATTTTAGGATTAATGTTCTTTATGTGGCTCCAATTAAAACCTAATTTTTCCATGATGCCATGAGAAAAATTTTCTAATAGAACATCACTTTTCAAAATTAGTTTTTCTAATATGGCTTTTCCTTGAGGAGTTTTTAAATTTAACGTAATAGATTCTTTGGTATTGTTAAATATAGTGAAGTGTGAATTATGATCTGATGATTCATTAATTTTATTCAGTCGTGTTACATCACCACCATTTGTGTCCTCTATTTTGATTACATATGCTCCTAAATATCCCAGCATTTGGCTACATGAAGGCCCAGACTGCAATCTACTTAGATCTAAAATGGTTATATTTTCTAAAGGAGGTAGCATATTTTATCTATTTCCTAAAATAGATGTTCGGAAGGCATGGTTTCCGTTGGAAAAATCTTTTGCATTCATTACAGATTTACCTTCAGGTTGAATTTTAATGAGTTTGATTATCCCATCACTAGTTCCTACAAATACTTCTTTATCTACAAATATTTCACCCGGGGCAATGCTTTTTATGTGTTTAGAAATTAAAAATTCTGATTCGATAATTTTTAGTTTTCGCCCATTCAAAACTGTATATGATCCTGGCCAGGGATGATATGCTCTAATCATATTTGATATTTCACTAGCGGAATTTTCCCAATTTATTAAACCGTCTAACCTTGATAATTTTTTTGTATATGTTGCTTCTTTTTCACACTGTTCTTTTTGGGTTATTTTACCTTTTTCTATCTTATTTATGACTTCAATAAGAATTTTTGAAGATAAACTAAATAACCGAGTCGTTAAATCTTCGCAGGTTTCATTTTTTGCTATATTCACTTCTTTTTGAGAAAGTATTGGGCCACTATCGATTCCTGAATTCAACTTCATTATTGAGATTCCTGTCATAGTATCTCCATTCAATATGCTTGTTGATACAGGTGACGAACCTCGATATTTTGGTAAAAGTGAAGGATGAATATTTAAACATCCTGATGGAAATATAGATAGTATAGACTCTGGCAATATTAACCCATATGCAACTACAATACCGATTTCTGCATTCAGTTGATTTATGTTAGTTACTATTTCGGCGTTATTTTTCAGTGTATTAGGTTGAAATAATGGGATTTTATGCTCTAAAGATAGTTGTTTGACTGGACTTGGTACTAATTTCTTGCTTCTTCCTTGAGGCGTATCAGGTTTTGTTAATATCCCTACAATATCATGACTTGAAGATATTAAATTTTTTAATATGGAAGCCGAATAAATAGGGGTTCCCATAAATACTATCTTCACAAATTTGCTCCTTTATTAAATTGGAATATTTATGTGATAATTAAATAATAATCTACATTCAAAAGGATTACGTACTTGTTTAATCCAAATACTATCGTATCTTTTGTTGCCGATCGCTCAATTTTAGTTGTTGGCATTGTAATCATACTAACATTGATTTTAGTATACCCTTTCATAAATATGGCTCCGACTGAGCAGGCTTCTCCCAATCCACCCGGGGAAGTGTATGATTTGCAAAAAGACATAGATGATAAATTTCCGACACCAGTTCATTTTGCATCTTACGTATTAGAACCTGAAAATGGAGATGTTCTTACTTCTGATGTCCTCTTAGAATTAAAAAGAAATAAGGAAACTCTTTTTGATTTAGACAGTAAGGGATTGCTAGCAGGAGGAACTTTAGAAAACCAACCATATTTGTTTAGTTTTTTTGATGCTGGTATAGAAGCTGAAATAATAGGAATAAGTTCTATTTTGGATTCTATTGAAATTGTTTTATTTCAAATGGGCATAACATTAGATCAAGCTTCTGACCAAGATATAAAAGTTGCATTTTCCAGATTGCTTTCTAATCCTAAATCTAATCAAGTCATCGATTTTTTATCAAGAAAAGCAACCTTTGAAACATCTCTGATAAATGGGGTTGAGGTTGATTTATGGTCTTCTCCTGCGATGTTTTTATATCTTATTGCAGATAATGAAAAATTGGGTGGAGGAGGTTTGGAAATTGGTTTAGGGGGTGGGGAAGATGTCATTAATAAAGAACATCTTAATCGCAATTTCAGAGAAGTTATTGAAGGTAATTCCCAAGTTTATAATCTTTGGGGTGTCGCTATAGACTCTAATTTAGAATCAGAAGAAGAGGGTTCGATTGCAGGTATTTTTATAACATTTACAGTCATTGGGGCTCTTCTTGTTGTAGGGCTTAGTTTAAAGTCTTATTGGGCTACAGCGATATCTGGTGTTGGTCTTGGAATTCTAATGATTTGGTTAAAAGGAATTTCGGCGCTTATTGGATTGAAAAGTGGACTAGTCATTGATTTGATTGTTCCTATTGGGATGATATCACTAGGTGTAGATTTTGTTGTACATGCTATTAGAAGATACAAGGAAGAGTTGCATTCAAATAGATCTCCCAATATGGCATTAAAAATTGGACTTTCCGGTGTTTTAGGGGCTCTAGTATTAGCGATGCTAAGTGACGGGATAGCATTTTTATCTAATTTGTCTTCAAATATTGAAGCTGTTATTCATTTCGGTAGTGCTGCTGCTATTGCGGTGTTCTCTTCTTTTGTTATTTTAGGGATTATTGCTCCGATTGTTTCAATGAAAATAGATGAACTTATATTAAATTCTACTAAAAATTTTTCAAGTAATAAGTTTAAGGTTTTGAAAATTTTAGGAGCTATAGGGGTAGCAAATGCTTCTGGTGGAGCTGTTATTTTAATGGTTGCTCTGGATAGGACATATGGGTTAATTATGCTTTTGGCAACGGTAGCTATTTTTATTGCTTTACCAGTTATTTATTTAAAAATAAGATCTGGAGTTAATGAGGATCAATCAGATAAAAAAATTGAGGAATTAGATAGAGATAAATCTTATTTAACAAATATGGTTGAAAAACTGGTTTTGCTTTCTGCAAAGAATCCCATCTGGGTTATTTCTATCACAGCAATTATCACTTCAATATCAATTTTTCTTGCTTTGAAACTTGAACCTACATTTGATGTTAAAGATTTTTTTGATTCAAAATCTGAATTTGTAATTGGGTTGGATAAATTAGAAGAACATTTAGGTGATACTGGAGGAGAACCTGGAATAGCTTATATAAGGGGCGATCTTATGCAACCCGAGGCTATCATTCGCATTGATGAATTTATTGAGTCTTTGAGAGATATAGATAATGTCGCAGAAACTCCGAGTGGAGAAATCACTATTGGACCAAATGTGGTAAATGTCTCGAGACGCATTATGGCCAGTAAGTCCACATTGAAACAAATTGAAGAAGATTATGGAATTATCATTCAAGATGCTGATTTTAATGGCATTCCAGATTCTAGAGAAGATACAGAACTAGTTTTTAGGCATGCTTTGTCCTATGGAATATCGGATGATTTAGGAAATATAATTCTCAGACCAGATGAAATTAGAGGAGCTATTTATTTACCTTCAGATGATTTAATTGACGAATTAAGTTTAACTACGGTTTCGTTTCAGATTCCAGGCACTAGAGACCAAAAGATTGTTACTGAAGCTGGCAATATTTTAGAACCAATCATATTAGATTTGGAAAAAAATAATTACATAGAAAAGACAGGATTAACAGGTTCTCCTTTTACTAGGGAAGAACAATTGACGGCTTCTTCTCGAACTCTTTATACGTCACTTCCAATTGCTATTGCTGCTGCTACGCTATTGCTATTTGTTGCTATGAGGTCTTTAAAGTATGCTGTTATAACGGTCATACCAATTATTTTAGTCGTATCTTGGACTTATGCTGTCATGTACATAGCTGGGTTTGCATTGAATTTTGTTACTGCAATAATCGGCGCTATATCGATTGGTGTCGGAATTGATTATTCTATACATATGACTCAGAGGTTCAGGGAAGAGCTAAGAAAACAAGATTCGAAATTTGATTCTGTTAGAGTAGCTGCACGTGGAACAGGTATGGCACTTTTAGGATCTGCAGCCTCTAGCGTGGTAGGGTTTGCTATTATGGGATTTGCTCCAATGCCTGTATTTTCATCATATGGTCAAATTACCGCTGTAATGATTGTATTTGCACTTATTGCGTCTTTGATTGTTTTGCCATGTTTATTAGTGCTGATTACACGAGAACAATTGTAGTCGCACCGTCGCCACCTGTTGAATCTAATTGTGATTCAAATTTACTTACTAAAGTGTGAGAAGATAGATATTGTCTGATCGATTTCCTCAATACACCAGTACCTTTTCCGTGGATTACTGTAACTTTACTAAATCCATTAGTAATGCCGGCATTGAGAAATGAATCAATTTTACTAATTGATGTTTCTACGTCATCTCCACGTATGTCTAGAATTTCCTCCCCAGGAGTAATTGGTTTCTTGGTACGAAATTTTTGATTCTTATTAGATAATTCTGTGGTGAAAGTATTTACACTAGAAATCCCGGATAAATCAATTTTCAAATTGCTGTTACCAACGTTGACTATAGCTGTTTTGTTATCCTTGTTAATAGAATATAGTGTGCCTGTTGCATTGATGTCTCGAATTGTGACTATATCTCCTATTTTTAAATCATTATTAACAATAGTTGTTTTAGATATGTCGGGAATTACTATCTGTTTCATTTCATTAGATATTTCAGACAATGAATTAATTTTGTCATCTAAACTAGAATTTGTTTCACTTCCTTTACTCCAAGAAAGAGTGGATTTAGCTTTCGATACTAAATTTGTTAGATATTTGAACTGCTCTTTTGCTTTTATATTAATCTCATTAATAATCTTGTCTCTATTATTTAGGAGATAACTTATTTCTGACTCAAGTCTTTTCCGAGCTGATTTATAATCTTGTAGATGTTTTTGTGACTCTTCTAAAGCTTTTGCAAGTGTTTTTCTTTCACGATTTATACTTTCTAATTGGGTGTTTATTTCTCTTGTTTCTAGAGACAAATTTGTTACAGCTTTTTTTATGATTTCATCTGGAAACCCAAGGTTTGATGCTATTGATAATGCGTAACTTCTGCCTGAGATGCCTTCTTGTAATTCATAAGTTGGAAATAAAGAATCAGGGTCTAGATGAAAGCTTGCATTTTTCATTTTTGAGTTGTTTTCGGAATTAATGACAATTGAGCTGTGGTGCGTTGTGGACAATGTTGTTATATTTTGATTTGCAAAATATTCAAGTATAGATATACCTATTGCTGCTCCTTCTTCAGGGTCTGTACTTGATCCTATTTCATCAAGCAAAACTAAAGATTTAGGAGTGGCAATTTCGATAATATTTTTTAGATTTTTAATATGAGAGCTAAAAGTGGATACAGACCCCTCAATACTTTGTTGATCTCCAATATCGGCATATATACCATCAAATATAGGGATGTGGGTACCTATTTGACCTGTAATCGGTATTCCCGACTGCTGCATTGCTGCTAACAAACCAACAGTTTTTAAAGCAACGGTTTTACCGCCTGTATTGGGCCCAGTTATTATTAAAACTTTTTGTTCAGGTTTTAAGGTTAAACTTAAGGGCTTAGCTTCTTGCCCAATTAAAGGGTGAATAGCAGATATTAAGTTTATATGGTTAGATGTAATAGATTCTGAGGATATTTCTGTACTAGATTTGATTTCATTACTTAACTTACTTTTTGAAATGATTAGATCTAACTCAGTAGCAATTTCTATATTAGACTGAACCTTATCACTGTTCTTACTAACTGAATTTGATATGTCAGTTAGTAAACGAATGATTTCTTGTTCTTCATCTAAAGCAGATTTTCTCCAAGCATTACAAAGATCGATAGTTTCTAAAGGTTCTATAAACTGAGTCATTCCAGTATTAGATGCTCCGTGTATCACCCCAGGAACTTTGTGTTGCATATTTGTTTTTACTTGTATAACTAACCTGTCTCCTCTTACAGAAATAACATTATCTTGAATCGTATCTTCAAGATCAGCTGAATTTATGATCCCGGAAAGTTTTTCAACTACGTTGGTATAGTTCTTACGAATTTGATTCCTAATGGATTTTAACTCTGGAGTTGCAGAGTCTTTAACAGATCCGTCAGCTTTAATTTTAGATTTTATAGAATTAGAAATTTCACTTAAGTTTGTGATTTGATTAGAGTATTTTTTTAGTTGGGGTAATTCATGTGAACTTTTATCAATCGTTTCCCTTAATGAATTTAATATTTCTATTGAAGATGCTATATTCAATGATTCAATACCATTTAGGATACTGCCAAGATTTACTCGTACCATCAATTCGGAAATATCTGTTAAGCCGTTTAAGTTAGGTATATTATTTTCAGTTATTAAAAGTCTTCCCTCATAAGTTTCTTCAAGTAAAGTTTTAACTTTTAAAGGGTCAGAATATGGCGTGATGTTAAGAGCTAAATTTTTGGACATTTCTGATGTTGCATGATTAGATAAAAGTGCACGTATTCCATCGAAATCAATATGACTCAGACTTTTTTCACGTAGTTCTTTAATTGTCTGGGTATGTTTGCTGCTTTTATTCACTATATCTACAATTTGAAATTTTATTTATTAATATTATCAGTATCTAATATGTTAACTCATAGTTAGAGTGCTATAATTTTTGAGTTATGGAAAATCAAATTATAGTTAAGGTGC
>CEQN01087267.1_pt1 | contig 10831 bp, 9 predicted proteins | sample 427011 | NCBI WGS metagenome assembly CEQN01 (sample SAMEA2621277, study PRJEB7988) | marine metagenome | biome: marine biome (ENVO:00000447); feature: deep chlorophyll maximum layer (ENVO:xxxxxxxx); material: "saline water (ENVO:00002010), including plankton (ENVO:xxxxxxxx)" | depth 120 m
TAAAAATTCATTAGATGTATAAGATCTATTCATTCTTTTTAAAATCCTATCATTACCAGACTGAAGTGGTAGATGTACGTGATTACATATATTATCATAAGAGGACATTACCTCAAGCATATGATTATCAACATCTTGAGGGTGAGGCGATGAGAACCTTAGTCTCTTTACTCCTTCTATTGATGCTACTTTATCTAATAATTCAGGAAATTTTCCATCAGGAGTATTGTAAGAATTAACATTTTGTCCTAGCAATGTAAATTCAACAAAACCTTCTGCAACACCATGCTTAATTTCATTAACTATACTATCAATTGGACGACTTCTTTCTCTACCTCTAGTAAAAGGTACAATACAGAAAGTACAGAACTTATCACAACCTCTCATAATAGATACCCATGAATTGACTCCTTCATTTCTAGATGGAAATAGTTCATCGTATATCTCATATTTTGATAATTTAGTATCTACTAAATGATTGATTTTACTTGTTCTATCTTTTAAAAGTTTTGGTATACTTCTATATGAGTCTGGGCCTAATATAATATCGACATATGGCTTACTATCAAGAATATCGTCTTTTAAATTCTGTGCCATACATCCTAAAACACCAATTAATAATGATGGATTTTTCTTTTTTAAATATTGAAAATTTTCTAGTCTATTATGGACTGTTTCTTCAGCCTTTTCTCTTATAGAACATGTATTCAAAAAGATGGCATCAGCTTTTCTATGGTCATCACCCTTCTTATAGCCACATTCTTCCATCATCTTTGAAACCAATTCAGAATCATAGACATTCATTTGGCAGCCATAGGTTTCTATATAATATATTTTTTCATTAGTGTGTTTCATTGAGTGTAATATAATATCAATTGATATCTTAGATAAAGAGAATATTTTTACATGCCATCAAAATAAAAAGAGCGAGGATCAAGTCTCTTTTTATGATGCTTGACTTCATAGTGTAAATGAGGTGCTGTAGATCTACCAGTATTTCCAACCTCTCCAATCTTTTGTCCCCTTACCACATAAGTACCTCTAGATACATTTCTTTTATTCAAGTGTCCATAAACTGTTCTATAACCATTACCATGGCTTATTTCTATATAATTACCGAATGTTCCATTGTATTTTGATGAGACTACTAAACCATCCGCTGTTGCCATAACTGGAGTTCCTGTTTTAGCCGAGAAATCATCCCCCTCATGTTTTTTATATCTTTTTGTAAACGGATCTCTTCTATATCCAAACCTAGAAGTAAGCTTTGATTTAGATAGATCTACTGGATGAATTGCAGGAATATGTCTTAATTTATTTTTATTTTTCATAGAATTGGATGACATTTCCATAAAACTTAAAATTTCTAAATTAGTAGATCTTTCTATAAAATCTAATTTTTGAAAATACTCTTGAAGATCAACTGCTTCTTCATCAGGCAATAAATACTCAAGAACTTCTACAGCCTGTGTTTCACTGATTCCTCCTTTTCCACCAACCCCTAATTGCCTAACATCTTCATGAATACGGGGCATACTAAGCATATCTCTCATCTCATTATCATAATTAATAATTGTATTAATTTTTTCTTCAATATTGGAAATTCTATTTTCTGCAATTAAAATATTATCAATTAGTAGCTGATTATTCTTTTTATGATTCTGAATTTCTCTATCTGATTTCCATGATAGATAGTGATCAGAAAAAAAGTATAGGGTTAAAAAATTGCAAGCAAGAAATATGATAATAAAAGCAAAGAGAATAGATTTAGAAAGAAGTATTTCTCTAATCAATCCTTTTGAATTATTAAAGAGTAATATTTTATATTTATTTTTTTTCATTTTCTACAAATAGACAGCATAAATTAGTCTAAAATCATAAATAAATAAAACAACTAATTATATTTTTTATCCTTCTTATATAAAGTAGAAAGCTTCTTCTTATTTTGATTTAATAATTGCTCTTTTAATTTTATTTTATCCATATGACCAATAAATATTTTATCTTTTGAAAAATCGTACTTATTATTTCCTAAACTAGACAGATATTTTCCTAAATAATAATATTCACGTTTCAAATCAATCTTATACTTTGTCTTATCTAAAAATATAGATATATAGCTATTTGTATTTTTAATAACATTCAAAAATCTTTTAGAATGTTTACTGCTATTATCAAATAGAACTCTTTTATAACTAAACATTCTTTCAACTATAGAATCAAACATAATTAATTTTCTATTATTTTTTTAAGATAAGCTGTTATAGTAGCAGGTTTATACTTTCCTTTTGCCTGTTTCATAATATTACCCATAAAAAAATTGACTAGTTTCTCTTCTCCAGATAATAAACGAGAATATTCACTTGGAAATTGATCTAACACACCTTTAATAAATAATTCCATATCATCATGATTTTCTTTTTCATCATATCCCATGTCTTCAAAGACCTGTTTAGCAGTTACCCCTGTCTTAATCATAGATGAAAAAATTTCTTTTGCCTGTTTATGATCTACTTTTCCTTCTACCTCAATATCAACTAATTCTCTAAGATTGATAGGAGCAATTGGGAAAGAGTCAATACTACTAGATGTTTCTTTTAAATATTTCACTACTTCAATCGTCACCCAATTATAATACTTAATACAATTTTTCAAATTATCAGATAACATTAACTCAAAATATTTCAGAATATCTCTATTACCAATTAAAAAATCAATTTGTTCTGAATTTAATTTATAAGATAGAAGCTCTTTTCTAATCTCATTTGGAAGCTTAGGAATACTCTTTTTAATCTCATCTATCAGATTATCACTAATTTTTAATGGTGGCAAGTCTGGCTCTGGAAAATATCGATAGTCATGAGCATCTTCTTTTGTTCTTATGGAATGAGTGACCATCTGTTTATCATCCCATAACAATGTTTCTTGATTAATTCTTCCACCTGCATTTAAAATATCACATTGAAAATCAAATTCATAATTAATTGCTTTTTCTACATTTTTAAATGAATTAATATTTTTAACCTCTCTTCTAGTACCTAATTTTTTATCATTTTTTTTCATTACAGATATATTAAGGTCAACCCTTAAGTTCCCTTTTTCCATATCGCAATCTGAAGCATCTAAGGTTGATATAGTTTCTTTCAAATAATTTAAATAGGCTACAGCATCCGATGACGATTCCATATCAGGTCCAGTAACAATTTCTAATAATGGCGCTCCCGCTCTATTATAATCAATTAAAGCATCTCCTTCGATAGTATGAATTGTTTTACCAGCATCCTCCTCAAGATGTGCTCGTACAATATTGATTTTTTTTCCATTTTCTATATTAACATAACCATGTTCACAAAGAGGATCTTCAAATTGTGATATCTGATAACCTTTAGGTAAATCTGGGTAAAAATAATGTTTTCTAGCAAATTTTGTAATTTGGTTGATCTTACAATTAAGAGACAATCCAATTAAGATTCCTTTTTCAACAGCTAATTGATTAATTGTAGGTAATGTCCCAGGATAGCCCAAAGTCAAAGGACATATTTGAGTATTTGGACTTTCTCCATAGCCCCAATCAGAAGATGTGAACATTTTTGTTTTAGTATTAAGCTGTACATGAACTTCAAGCCCAATAACCATTTTCCAAGTGTTATCTAAGGTAGTCAAATCAACTCTCCAATATCACTTAATATTTTTTTCAGTTTATCCTGATCTTTATATATATTGAAATTATTAGTATCAATAGTAATCGTTTTTGTCCAATCAATACTTTCGATCCAATTATCATATAGCTTATTAAGCTGAATAAGATATGTAGGATCTATTTTATTCTCATAATCTCTATCTCGATTATTAATTCTATCAATCAGAATATTCAAATCAGCTTTTAAATAGACAATCAAATCGGGTTTTCTTATAAATTGAACCATGTTTTCAAATAAATTTGAATAGGTTTCCCAATCTCTTTTATCCATGGACCCCATTTTATATAAATTTTTTGAAAAAATCTCAACATCCTCATATATTGTTCGATCTTGAACCATACCTTGCTCTATACTAGAAACCATATTATTGATTGAGCCAAATCGATGATGCAAAAAATATATTTGAAGATTAAAAGCCCATCTATGCATATCAGAATAAAAGTCAGATAAATAAGGATTATCAGTTACTGATTCATATATTTCAACTAAATTAAATTCTTTAGCAACAAATGAAGTAAACGTAGTCTTGCCTACGCCAATATTACCAGCAATGCCAATAAAAGGTTTCTTTTTCATTCTAAGCTCCCTATCATATGATCAGAGTATTGGATAGTAGGTTTTATATCAACTAATTGATTGACATTAAGACTTTTATCCATAATTTTTACTTTAATATAATTTTCTGTATATCCTTGAACAATCTCATCATCCTTAGATTCTATTAAAACCTGATGATTTTTATCCATATTATTAATAATAAATCTTGATTTTAAAATATCAGATAAAACTCTTAATTTTTTGCTGCGCTCATTTCTAATCTCTTGTGGGACTTTTGACTCCATAGTAGCCCCAATCGTATTTTCTCTCTCTGAATATGTAAAAACATGCAAGTAAGATACCTCAAGGCTATTAAGCAGATCATATGTTTCTTGAAAATCATCTTCTGTTTCTGATGGAAAGCCAGTGATAACATCTACACCTATTGAAATATTTTGAATTTTACTTTTTATTAATTTGATTTTACGTTCATAAAAGTCTCTAGTATATCTTCTCTTCATTAGCTTTAATATTTTGTTAGACCCAGACTGCAATGGGATATGAAGATGAGGCATAATTTTTTTAGAGGTTGCTAATAAATCAATGATTTTATTTGTTAATAGATTCGGTTCAATTGATGAAATTCGTATTCTTGGAATTTCAGAAATATTATTTAATTCATTCAGCAAATCATAACAAGTCTCATCTGTTCCAACTCCAAAATCTCCTAAATTAATTCCACTTAATACTACTTCATTAAATCCTTTTGTCTTCAAGTCTTCTGTTAACAATAGTATATCATCAATTTTCGCGCTTCTACTTTTCCCTCTTGCCATAGGGATAGTACAAAAAGAACAATTATAATCACATCCATCTTGAATCTTAATAAATGAACGGACCCTATCTGCCAGTGAATAAGAAGGAGTAAATTGATTAATATTTTTTATATTTGGCACATAGTCATTTTTCTTTGCATCATCACTTATAATAATATCAGCTATATCCATCTTATTCTCTGTACCTACAACCAAATCTACATCTTTATTAGCAGACAATTCTTTTGGCTTAAGCTGAGCATAACATCCTGTAATAGCAATAAATGAGTTTGGGTTTTTTCTCTTTAATGACCTTACAATTCTATTGCACTTCAAATTTGCATTTTCAGTGACAGAACAAGTATTAATAACATATATATCAGCAAATTGATCAAAAGGGACCAAGGATATTCCCTTGGCTTGGAAAGACTCTGAAATAGATGATGTTTCAGTAAAATTAACTTTACAACCTAAAGTATGAAGTGCTGCAGTTTTATATGGAGAGCTCATTATTTTATAAATTTCATATTTATTTTATTCCCAAGAACATCGATAACTTATTAATTATCTAAGTTTTTTTCCATCCTATAATGAATAATATTACCAAAAGGTGAATCAGTCTTACAAATAGTGTTGTATCCATTTTTTTTATAAAATTCTATTGCGTTTTCTCTTGAATTTAGAAAAACCATTTTAATTTTATGTACTAGTGCAATTTTCTCAAGCTCTAAAATCAATTTTGTTCCTAAACCTTTTTCTCTATGAGACTTTTGAACTGCCATATATCTTATCTGAGCATTTTGATTAATAAAATGAATTCTTCCAACAGCTACTATCCGACCTTCTACATCTTTTATAGCTCTATGGATTGACACATTTTCCATATCATCAATTTCAGACCCCTTTTTACCTCTCCATGGAAACCTTAACAACCTCCATCTTAATATAAGATATTTATTAAGTTCATCTTTACTCACAGGTTCAAAGATAGTATACATTTAGTCTAAATATAAAGAAGGGTTATCTTTAGTTTTTGCATTACATTCATTCCAATAATAACACCAATTACACAAATTACTCTCTTTTGGGTCAAAGCTATTTGTATCTTCGCAAGTTTTAATTTCACTTATATTGTTTATGATTTGATTCTTCAAATTCTTAAAATCAAATTCAGATGCCTTAATAGATACTTCCTTATTATTTATAGTATAAAATAGTGAAAGAGTAATGTTATCTCTGTTAATTTCAGGAAAAGTTGAGTTAGCTGCAATAGAATAGATTCCCATTTGTAAATTTTTTAACATTTTTTTTTCAGTAAGATTTCTCTTGCCTGTTTTGTAATCAATAATTTTAATATTCCCAGAACCATCATTATCAATACGATCTATTATACTAATAAAATTAAAACCTTTAATTTCAAATTCAACTTTCTCTTCTACTCTAAATACATCCTGATTAAAATTAGGACCATATTTAGAGTAATAGTTAACTAAGGTTTTAATTCCTAATGTAAAATAGTCATTTTTTTTCTGCTTAATAAAATGAGATAATTTTTGAGGATGTCTAAATTGATAGAATCTGATTTTGCTATGCCATCTTTCATCCCAATATTCCTTAAACTTATTTGTTATTTGGTCTAATGAAAAATAGGAAACCTTATTATCTAATTTTTGAATATATACCCATTCTAAACAACTATGAATTATTTTTCCTAGAAAAGCCTGAATACTCTCATCTTGTTTTCTTATTCGATCAATATATATGAATTTATACTTTAATGGGCAGGTATTGAATGAATCTAATTTTGAATAAGAATATTTTTCTGTTTTCAAGGCTAAAATCTATTTAAATAGTTTTTCTAATAAGAATAAAATTTCCAAATCCATTTTGATCAAGAAAGGTGAATTTTAACCCAGAGGGATATTCCCAAATTTCATAAATACCATTAGATTGATTTGAATATCTCTCAGCTGTTTCAGGTGGTCCATAAATAATATATACTCTTCCTCGATCAGATCTCCACCCTTTGCTCATATCAAAAAATTTAAAATTTACAAATTTTACTCTATCAGAAAATTCCATCAATAATTCATTTTCAAGAGTTTTAGGGTCAGGGTCTCTATCTATCCAATAATTTTCAATAAATTTAAACTGATCAATTAGTTTCATTTTTTTTAATGATTTAATATCCGATACTGGTAATATATATCTCATAACAGCAACAACCTCAGTAGAGTCATTAGTCCAAAAAATATTATTTTTATCTTCTAAGTATAAATATTTTATTATTGAATAATCTGAAGTTGATAAGGTTAAGTCGAAATAATTATAATATTGATTTGGAATATCAAATTCAACAGAATAAAAACCATTTTGATCCATAGATAGATTAGAGAATGTAGAAATATATTCTTGATTAGAATCATCTAGTTTTATTGATAAATCATTAATTTTTTTATCACTATTAAAATATTGAAAAGATAATAAAATATTATTACTATCAATCTTTAATTCATTATTAATTTCTTTTACAATAGAAAACTCATTAGAATTATTTCTAATATATAAAGATAAATCTCCAAAGCCATTTATTGCTGACAAATCAATCTTTTTATCTGATTTAAATATATTGCTATTATCTAAATCTTGGATGTTAACTCTTATATGATATTTACCTTTTGGAAGATTTGCAAATTCTTTAAATGTTAAAAACTTAGTTGATGATCTTGTATCCTCATAATATCTTTGAACAATTTCATCTTTCCAAGAATCTTGGATAATAATTGAATCATTATTTATATCATAAATTTGGATAGTAGTAAGAACTGAAGCTTTAAAAATATTATTTTCTTTAATAAAAACAAAATGATTATTACTTACTGTATGATTGATGGAAACCTCAAATATATCTTCTTTATAATTATATATCTGAGTAGTAGATAAGTTAATCCGCATATCACTATGTTTATTTCTATTTTTATCTTTTGTAGAACAAGAACAAAGCATTAGTAATATAATAAATATTTTAATTAGCATGATATTTTTCCCAATTAAATAGTGCGACGCCCTTATTTGATATAAACCAAACCCAATCATTATCACAACCTATGTTAAATATTTCATTACCTTGTATACCATCATCTTGATCATAGTACCAAGATTCACCATTATTCATATTTATAAGCCGAGCCCTATCAACTAAATTAACCCAAATATAATTATCACATAATTCAAAGTTTCTAATATTATTATCAAATACTAATTCTTTAAAATTATTTGATGATAATTTCACTCTTGAGATTGTTCTATTTAAACAATATAATGACTCATTATTAATTTCCATTTGATAGCAAACTCTATCTGATATAAATAAATTATTATTAAATGATAAATCTATTTTTTGAACTCCTCTATTTGTTGCCACAAATAAATTATTATCATGAACTTCCATATCATAGTTTTTTTGATTATCAAGATTATAGTCATTAGGAATAACTCTAAATGGATTAATATTTATTTCATTGATTCCATTTAAAGTCATAGCTAAAATCTTACCATCATGTTCAATTATTTCCCATACAGCATCATCACCTAATCCATCAGAAGAATCTAATATATCCCATGAACTTCGAAAAATTTTTAAATCTTTTTTCAATAAACCAAAAGATGTGGCAATAAACAAGTAATTACCTAATCGTTTCACATCATTAACATCTGTACTCTTAATATTTATAGATTCATTTATATTAAACCTTTCCCACTCTCCATTATTTTCATCCCAAGAAATTAAGAAAATATCATCATCTCCATTGAAATAGTTAAAAAACTGATTATCAAAATGCCCAGTACGCTTAAATTCACTATCAAAAAACCACCATTTTTTTTCTTTGTCCAAGTAAGCATCAGATATAATACCTTTTTTCAATATAGGTTGTATAGGATCTAATTTCTTCGAATTTCCCCATGAGTAAAACAAAAAACCTCTATCAGTACCAACCCAATTATTATTATCACTATCAGTATAAAATACTGTTGGAATTATCTGATTTCCATCCTTATCAAAAAAGACATTATAATCAATATGATGATTATTAATATTATTAACTCTATATCCTATTGACCAATTAGAATCTGGTATATAAAATTTAGATAAATCTATATTCTGTCCATCAAACCCATACATTGAACTACCCCAAACAATATCATTTTTTTCATTAATAGCATCATTAATATCTACGAATTTACCTGAAAATGGATTCAATGGTACAATATACTGATAATTTCTAATCCACATAAAACCAGAAGAGCTTCCAATATCATCAATAATAGTTATCCCCTTACCTATTAAATCTGAATTTAATAAATGATGATAGGAAAAAGAGGACAAAGGTTTGAAACTAACACCTTGATCATGGACAACCCATATATGGTCAGTATTATCATCATAATAAATATGCTTAATAATATCTGATGGAAGCCCTCTCATAAGTCCAATATCATAAACTAACTCACCTGTTATTTTATCGTACGTAAAAATTCCATTATTAGCACCAATAATAACATTATAATTATCATCAGTTATTGTATGAATCTGGCTGGGATTCCTAAGGATATACCAATCACCTTCTTCGTAAAAAAAGTTAGTAAATGAATACAAAGTATTTATAATAATTATAAAAAAAATATTTCTTTTATTAAACATAAAATAAATTAATAAAAAAAGGCCGTTATTAAACGGCCTTTTTTTATTAGTCTTATTTAAAGAATTGATTATCTAATAAGCGTTAAATGCTTTGTAAATGTTTGACTAGGCGTAACTAACTTATATAGATAAACACCAGAAGGAACTAACTCTCCGCTTAGATTCATACCATTCCATATAAATGAATAAACTCCAGGGCTATAAATCCCTTCAGTAATAACATCAACAACTCTACCATTTATATCGTATATAGTAAGTGATATCTCTGATATATTAGGGATAGAGAAAGATATTGTTGTTTCAGGATTAAATGGATTTGGATAATTCTGAGATAACTCAAAACTTACTGGAGATAGAATATCATTAGATAGTTCTTGACAATCTCCGCAAGCACCTTCATCACAATTAAACTCTACACAATTAAAATTAGGGAATGCTTCATCACACCATGCATCACCTAAAAATGCATCAGAGACACAAGATAATGAACAATCAAAAATAAATCCTTCATCAACTACTCCATCATCATTTATATCGCATGGATCTCCAATGTTCACTGGAACCTCTAGCGCAATCACATCTCCACTAGTTAGCGCTGCAAACAACCCAAAGGCAGGGTCGCTACCAGATAAAAATCCAGAAGCAAATACTACAGCCGAAGTACCACCTAAACCAGATAGAGGGGCAATAAACTCAGCTATTACATCCCCACCAGTTGGAGCAATACCAATAGTATAATCTACAGCAGCAACTTCAACTTGAGTTGAAAACTCACCATAGCTTAAATCTCCAAATAATAAACCACCATTAGCTAATACATCAACTGCTGGGGCATCTGTTGAACCATGATAAACATGAAGACCTGTATAATAATTATTAGATGCTCCAAATGATGTACCTGAAGCCGCTAAATCAAATGGAGTTGTAGCATCACCTAAAATACCTGTAGCAATAACTACATACTCACCACCAGCCATTAATTCAAATGGAAATTCTGCAATAACATCACCATCTGCAGGTGCAATACCTACGGTAAAAGATGTCGATAGCTCTAAGACTGGAGTTGCTGTACGATA
>CEQN01188080.1_pt1 | contig 10826 bp, 13 predicted proteins | sample 427011 | NCBI WGS metagenome assembly CEQN01 (sample SAMEA2621277, study PRJEB7988) | marine metagenome | biome: marine biome (ENVO:00000447); feature: deep chlorophyll maximum layer (ENVO:xxxxxxxx); material: "saline water (ENVO:00002010), including plankton (ENVO:xxxxxxxx)" | depth 120 m
GCTCTCGACTAAAGTAGTAGGTCTTAGACGGATTTCGTATCGGCATATCCGTAGCTTCCATAATGATATGATAGTCAGCCTCTTCAATGTTCGTCGTGCCTGCCATGTCCTTCCAGACGCCTGTGTTGCCCGGTGTCTGCCTCTTCGCTCGCTCTAGTAGCTCATTCTGGCTCATGTTGTCCATGCCTCTAGATGGCATGAAATAAATCTTAAAACTCATATTCAAATGTCCTCAGTTGTTCTTCCCATAGTTTTGAAAGCCTGTATTTTTGGAGAGCACTATATTTGTCTCGCCATGTGTCTTTTTCAGGATTGATGTTGCTAAGTGATGTGGGAACATCGCGATACCTAATATCATTGTTGTTGCACCAGCGAACAAAATCTACTTTTAAGTGCTCGCACCTTAATATATTCTCATGCTTCGGTATTAGTGTTCCATCTTTGCGATAAATTTGAGCAAAGATGTTTTGCTTTAGCGGTGGCACATGCCAGTCCTTTTCAGAATCTAGGTAATGATCTACAAAATCTGAAAAAGAATGAATATCCATTACGACATTGCAGTTTGCCCACCCGCCAAGGTTGGGTGTGTTTGCAGTCCAATCAGACTGGTCCTTCGGTCTGTATCTCCAATAAGAATAAAGCAGGCTGAAGGGGTTTCTAATAATTGTGACATACCCAATGTGATCATTTTCTTCTGTGTAGTTGGGACTGTATGTTCTGTGATATGGCATATCCTTCAAAAACGACATGTGCGAGTACTTAGATGCTTTAGGGTTCCAGCCATCAACAGTGAAAGGATAGGGAAATGAGTGAGCTAGATTCTCTACGACTACACGTCCGCGTTGACTAGATGCCCAATTGCTCTCGCCTATCCCAAGAGCATTCTTGAACCATGTACCGCCGGTTTTTGGTATATGTACAAACAGCCATTTAGAAATCATATCCAAACATCTCGATATCTTTCTGGTATCTTTGAGCCACCTTGTCCCGAAGCTCATCAGAATAATATTCTTTGTAGGTACGCTTCGTGCCGGAGTTCGAGGAAACGTTAATATTTTGTAGCTCGTTATCGATATTCATGTTTGCACACAAGTATGTCCATTCTTGCTCAATGTCCTCAAGCTTGCCAATTCGATTTGTGAATACTTGACCACGATGTGTAATAAATGTGTGTTGAGAACGGAAGTGGTCTTCTGCCAATGCATCAGGAATGCCGCAAACAGCTTCCGCAAATGCCGTAAAATCCATACCAGAATAAAACAAATCGCCATAGTCTCTGACTAAAGCGCGATGGACTCCACCTTCATAAAACTCGTTTGTGTCATTTGTGGACAAAATTTTATTTTTATAACAAGATACGAGGCGATCCCATGGATTGCGTACTATTGCAAACTTTAGATAATCCCACAGTTGATCGTGGAAGTTTAAATGCTTCGGCAATATTGGCCAATTGGCTGCATGCATTGCCTCAAACGATGATAAATCGTTGAATACATTCTCTTTGGCTGCATCACTGATGTTGACATCTACACCAAACTGCTTTGATAGAGCCATTTTCAGACTGCTGCATGCCACCTTGGGGATGAATGTATATACGAACCGGTTAGAATGAGACACAATACATGTGCTGGGGTATTGTCCTTCGTTTGCTGGAATTGTTTCGTACGGTTGTTTAGCTCTGATCTCGTTTTCCGTCTTAACCTGCAGTTCATTGTCGAGCTTGTGATCGTTTAATGGGTTGGACATATTGTAAACGTAAAGCGGGTCGCCAATGTGTACGCTCTTGGTGCCCGCCATTTCAAGCATTGGAAACATGAAAGCCAAGTCCCACGCCATACGATAGAATTTACCATCTGTGTCCTGTAGATCTTCCAGCTTAATTCTTTTCCACAAGTCGTGCTTGAATGTCCGAAGGTGTGACGCCTGCCATGGAGCTTTCCGTAGTACGCGCTGCGAAATCCATTCGGCTGGGATCTGCTTGGCAAACTTACCTTTCTTACCGCCGGGGTACTCTGCGTAACTTCCATATGTCATGCGACAATCAGAGTTGCGGTATATCAAATCCAGCACTGTCAAGACATCTCTACGAGACAGCCAATCATCACCGTCAAGAGTTACAATAACATCTTCAGGGCTAGGGTTTGACAATGCAATACCATCATAAATATTCTTTAGGGCAAATGCCTTTTCTTGTACCTCTACAAACGTAAATCGCGGATCATCGCCGATCTCTTTGCGCACAATTTCAGCAGTATTATCTGTTGACATGTCATCCAGCAGAATACACTGAAAGTCTTTATAGTCTTGTGCCTTGACTGAACGGATACAAGCCTTGACCCATTTCTCTACGTTGTAAAAAGGTACAATAATTTTAAAATGATTACCCATTCAAAACCTTCTTTACAAACTCAGGAATCTCGACCCTCTTGTTCTGCATTAACTCTACTAGTGGCTCGCCCTTGAGGTTAAACCATGGTTCTTTAGTTGCGCCCACGTTCTGGTTTGTCAGGACTGCCATCCCCATCATACGGGCTTCTACAACAATCCTAGAAAGCGTCTCGGGCGTTTGAGGGAAAAAGACCAATCTCTTGTTTGTTCCTAGCTTCGTAAGAAACTGCCCAATCTCACTGTAACCAATAAGCTCATGTGGCAAGCCCTTGGCATTGCAATACCTAACAGCACCAACAGTATTCTTGTGCCAATTGTCAGTCTGTACAATCGAGCAGACATCTTTCTTTTCGCTCTGTGCAATCGCCTTCATCAGCATGAGTGTATCTTCCGACCACAAGTTGCCGCCGACGCTGTGGATGTTGTCAAGTTCCAAATTCTTTCTTACAATACCAGCATGAAAGTCGGATTGACAAAATACTGCTGCAGCATTCTTGTAGAAATCATAATTTACGATCTCACTTTTCGGCGCAAGATAGTTCTCGTACGCAGCGGGATTTCTGTTCTTCACATACTTATGGTCATGCTCGTATATAATATAGCGTGCGCCTTCAATCAAAGCATTTCGGCACCGCTGACCAAGTTGAATGAAGTTGGAGATAATGTAATAATCGACCAGCCCATATTCAATCGCGACAGGATCTAGATTACGACTCTTAACTTTAAGCATGCGATAATCTGCAGATAAAAGTTTAATAAGTTCATCGTTGTTGACCTCACCGCCGCCGGGGATCTCATCAGCAAAAACATCAGCTACAAACGCTATTGATGGCTTCATAGTTTCAAACCTTCCTTTTCCTTCTTCATTCTTTGCTCAAACTCTTCTTTGTCTTCTACATAATCTTCTGTAAAGCTCATCACATCTCCATGCTTGTTGCGCAGCACTTCATATGTGAAGTAGTCGCCATGATAAGGGTGGTGGTTAACGCCTTTGATAATGCCCCAGCCGGCATCGCGACCCAAGAATCCATCTGCGTAGGCTTCGTACCATCTGACGAATTCTCCTACTTTAAACTTGGGTGTTGCTCTTGGTTCAATCTTATTCGTGTTCTTCAACGTCAATTTCAAGCTCACTTAGCCATGAGTCAATGTCTAGGTTCTGCTCTGCAGCGAACGCATCACAAAACTCTTTGTACTTCTGTTCTTTTGTAAAATTAGCTACAATGTGTTTCTTCAGCCGGGTTGCCTGCCCCTTGTATCTTGAATGGTCCTTGTACAGAGCACGCAATTGCTCCTTAGCACTATTGATACGAGGCACACACCACTGTGAGTCTTTTACGAGCACCCCTTCCCAGACAACCTCGTCAGGAATGTTGTCCATATCATGCTCGACTCTCAAGAAGTGAGGACGCATCTTATTAGACTTCTTGCTGTTGCTCGGTGCAAACAAGAAATCCATCTGTCCGCTCCAGCCCGGTGCAATGACCGGCAATCCTGTATATGCAGCTTCAAAGAGTGGAAGCCCAAACCCTTCTCCGTGAGTAAGAGAGAAAATTCCCTTAATCTGTGGATGGGCATATAGAGAGTGCATTTCTGCATCGCTTAAGTGTCCGTGCAAAAGATGAATTTTGCACTTACGATCTGGCCATCTTTTCAAAGCTTCTGCAAGCTGTTGTTTGACAAAGATTCTGTCCATGGTTGAGCATGCCATATGGAACACCTTAAGGACCAAGCCAACGTTTTCATCGTCGTGAAACTCTTCAACAAAAGCTTCAATGGTTGCCGGCACATTCTTGCGCGGTCCCATCTGTGCTACAGTAAGGAAGTTAAAGTCTGTACTGAAATTCAGACCTAAATCCACTGGGTCAAAGCTCTTTACAGGATAGTTTACAGAAATAACTGGCACTTCACATTTCGCAACACCAACCTTTTGGTGGGTTTGTTGATCAATCATGTCATACTGAGTGTTTTCGTATATTTCTTTGGAGTGGTTTGACACAACAATAATTCTATCAATGTTCCTTGAAGCCTGTATCCATTCGCCAGAAACTCTAGTTGTCTCAATACCAGCGGTGTATCCTACATCAACTGGTGCAATCTTCTGCCACTCGTTAGGGATCGTAACCTGCAACGACATGTCAAATTGACCGTTCTGCTGCCCAAATTGCACTGTCTTGTGTAGGAGAGAATCAATCCACTCTCGCTCTTCATTGTCTTCATGTAGCCATCCAGTGGCTCCCCAGCTAGTTGTATTGAGGTAGATGTCATATTGATCTTCTTGGCTGCGCAATGCGCGGAGGGCGAAGCGTGTTTGTTCGCCGTACCCTGATAGCGTCAATGCCGGTCCAACGACCAAAACCTTCTGTCTATTATCATTCATAGTTCGCTGTGCTCCCAACCTTTATAATTCTTTCGACCGTCTGGGTGGTTCCATGAGCCATAGTTTTCATGGATCTCTTCCAACAATCCCACCCAGCGGTCACAGTATCCTTGGAAATTATAGTTTGTCAAGACATGCTCTCGACCACGCAAGCCAAGCGCAGAGCGCTCAGCATCGGACATATCACAGATCTTCTTCAAAGCTGCATGAAAGTCTTCTTTGGAGATTCGGTCTTCATAGATATACGGCACATCTTGTGAGCCGATAACTGCTTTTGAAGATGGCTCAATGCCAACACCAAACCAGTCTTCTCCGTCCGTTACTTGCTCCTGCAAGCCTCCCGTCATATTAACAATAATTGGAGTACCGCAAGACAGAGACTCTAATGTCGCCAGTCCAAAACCCTCGGCGTCACTAATATTAATAGTGCAGTCTGCGACATTGTAGTACTTCGCTAGGTCTTCGGGTGGAACCTTGTTTGTGGACAGCAGCACTTGCCCTTGCACCATGCCTGTTTCATGCATAATTGCCACTAGGTCTTGACCATGCATATCCTTTGGATCAGTGTGCATTACAAGTCGTGCCTTATCATGACCAACTTCATCTAGGAATTCTTTAAACCACCAAATTAGACTGCCGCTTTGCTTACGGCGTGCATTTCGATTGTTCCAAAAGAACATAACCCTGTCATCAGTCTGTCCCTCTGCTATGTTCAGGAACGAATTTCTAAAGTTTTTAATATCTGTCTCAGACATTGGCTTGAATACATTTGCATTAACAGCGTGAGGTAAGTACTCTCTTCCAACATCGGGCGAAACATTCGCTACAATATCATCAGTCACCTTTGAGATTGTAGCAATGAAATCGTTAGAGTCATAGAACCGCTTGTTAAACATTGGATATGGCTTATTATCCCATACATGGTAATACACCATAGGGATAAGAGGACGGATTTCTTGCTCAATTTGCCAAAGCCACGGGAAAAAGCGTGGGTCTGTCATGAACCATAAAATGTCAGGGCGTTCAGTACGCAGAATAGAGCGGACAGCATCAGCGGTACCATACCCATCAACTGGGTAAATCTTCCACAAGTCACCGTACTGCTCTGTCTTCTGTGGCTTATAATCTGGATGCTTGATAGCGCCGCCCAAACTGACAACCTCATATTTGCCAGACTGTAGCAGCGCTTCAATCATATACTTTGTTTGTGTTCCAACACCCGATGGTGACAGCGGGTGATCGGAAATTGTTAATACTTTAATTTTTCTCACTTAGTTTTCCTCATGGACAATCCGCAGTTTTATAGAATGCGCATCGATTACACGACAAGCGATTCTTGATATGGTTGCCCTTAATAATATTTTGCAATGCCTTGTTCAATAGTCCAAGTGCATTTTCGGTCTTTCTGGGACCGCTTGTGACTCTAAAGATTTCCACCCTGTTCTTCTTAGCCGTTCGCTTAAGAAGAGCAAAGTGTGTCTCAATCATCTTCGGGTCAATGCCATGCTTGATAGCATAAAAGTTTTTATATAAAGTTAACTGGTAAGTCGTCATGGGTTCGCTGCGACGTTTAGCATCCCAGCCCCATGAACAAGACTTCCAGTCTACAATGTGGATCTTACCATCGCCGGTCTTAATCACCGCGTCGATAAATCCTTTAAAGTTGTAATCAGCGTATCCTTCGATTGGCTCAAACAACTTCTCTTCAGTAGAAACTACCTCGTAGTCTTCGCCAAAATAATCCTCAACAGCGTCTTCGATCTCAGGCATAATATTCTTTCCCTGTGTTGCCATGTCAACAACAAGCTTTCTATTAATCTCGATATCATCGTCAAGACTTGAAATGTTGTTTCGTAGCTCATCCATGAAAAGCTTTGGGGATACAGTTTCGCGGAGCAGCATCTTTTCACAGATTGTGTGAATAGCTGTTCCGAAAGCCGTATACTCGTTTCCCTTAAATCCAGCAAGCTTGTCGATGTGGACAAGCTTGTGATAAAAGGCGCAGGTGTTCCAATTCTTCAATTCAGAAAAAGAAATATGCACAGTTACCTCAACTAGTTGTGGTTGTTTTCTTGGTCGTTGTCTTCTTAGCAGCGGTTCGCTTCTTAGCGGGTGCCTTCTTAACAGGTTCAGAACTGTTTTCAAAAACCCATTCGCCAGAAATCACGCCGGCGCCAGTACCATCACGGTTCTGAAAGTTAGTCAGACGCGGAGCGCTGCTCACCAAATCATAATTGGCAAAGCCGCGACTCTGCAGCAATTCGCGAGCGCCAGTGTCATCAAATTCCAGTACTGGATCCCTTGCTTTTTCTCGCTTGGGTAGTTCCACTCTGAGCGTGACGAACTGCTTGTCCTCGCTAACGTTAATGTCATATGCGTAATCAGTAGCCATCGTTAATCCATCCTTCTTGTTCTTCATTTTCCATTCCGTCCGCAGGGTGGAATTGCCCTGCCTGTACTATCTCCATCAATTTTGAATAGAGTTGAGGACAAGTTTCTTTAATATATTCTTGAGGTTGCTCACCGGTGATCAGAGCCTCAAACCCATTCGCCCAATACTCAGACAAAGAGGTTGCGGCATATGGAGACAGGTACAGTCCCATAACCAGATGCCTTATTCTATCATATCCTACAGTTTTATACAAGAATTTATCAAACTTTTTATCATAATCTGGATTAATATAATCCAACATGCTAAGCTCATGATGTCCATGAGCGTTCAGCGTGCTATATAAGACCCTACGCTTGTTGATGAATTCTGTTTCCAGTTGTCCATCGCCGAAGATTTCCATGCCATAGTTTTTTTCTACAGCATGAGCGACTTCGTGTACAATGTCATCGTACATATCAGCTTCGCTCTCTTGGTCATTAGTCAGATAAATGGCGCCATCCTCAAACACAGCATCTAAGTCTTTCTTTTTAAGCATTTTAAATTCGCCAATAATGATGGCATCAATATCCTGCATCATAGAAGCCGGCAGAGTATGCTCGACTTTGTGAAGAACGCCTTGTAAATCAAATCCTTTTGGTAAAAAATTCTTGATATAGACATCAATATGATTGTGCAGCTTTGTCTGCATCACTTTAGTTTCGTTAATGAAACTGCTGCTAGCAGACTTTGCTACATATTCATGTAATCCGCTATCAAGCTTCTTGGTCATTGTCTGTAGTGGTTTCTGCTGACACATCGATACCGCCTTCGGCATCAACAGTTTTAGTGGGTGTAATCGTACCATCATTAATCAGGTTTTGTCCCAACTCTGCGTCATGAAGCGCTTGTGAATAACCGCGCATCCAATTTTCTTCCGCGACAGTAAGAAGAAACTCTGGGAATTCTACGCCCATTGCGTGAATAATCATTTCTACAGTAACCTGTCCGTCAGTTGGCTTGAGGATATTCCCCACATATTCTACCAACCACTCCTTCATTGGATTTTCTTTTTCTACTGGAGCAGTCAGCATGGGGTTTTCCTCTTGCTGTGCCTCCGGTAGAAACTCGGGAGTGGTTGCGCTATCGTTGTTGTCCACCATTCCATTTGTCAGCCATTTAATCTCAGCCATAATATTACTCCTTAGCTATAATTATAACCCCAAACGAGGGGTTTGTCAATTGTTTTTTTATAATATTTTCGCAGCCAACGTTGCAACCTTGGATCTCTCACCCTTTCGTAGTGTGATGTGACCCGCAATTGAGTGGCTTTTGAATTTTTCGACTGCATATGCCAAGCCGTTTGTTGTCTCGTCAATATGCATATTGTCAATTTGCTCGATATCGCCAGTAAGAATAATCTTTGAGTTCTCACCGACGCGAGTAATGATCGTCTTCAACTCATGAACGGTGAGGTTCTGAGCTTCATCGATAATCATAAACGCATTTGAAATTGAGCGACCACGTATATAGGTCAGAGCTTCAATCTCAATCTTTCCTTTTTCCATATAGGTTTCTAAAGTTAGTTTATCATTCCCCATCAGGAATTGCAAGTTATCCTGAATAGGTGCCAGCCATGGAGTCATTTTCTCTTCCATGGTTCCCGGCAGGAAACCAATGTCTTTGCCAAGAGGCTGGACCGGGCGGGAAACAATCAGCTTTCTGTAGTTGTCTTCGTCCTTCTCCAGCGATTGTGCCAGACCTGCTGCTATAGCGCAGAGAGTCTTTCCAGAACCCGCCTTGCCAACAAGTGTAATAATAGGAATCTCTGGGTTCATCAGCATGTCGAGAGCAAACGCTTGCTCCTTGTTTCTAGCACGCACACCCCAGACGCCATCGTTATGCTGGGTTACTGGGCGCAGAGGAATCGTTTGATTAATGTACTTACACAATGCTGTCTTCTTTTCATTTGATGACGAAACAAGCATAATGTACTGATTGGCATAAAAACGAACCTTCTTATCTTCTTGGTCTAAGAAGATATCCTCGCCACTGTAGAATCTATCGATAATTTGTTCGTCTACCAAATGCTCAACAAAACCAGAGTATAGCTTTTCTCTATCCTCTACAACTTGATTAACAGTGTTGTAGTCTTGACATCGCAAACCAACGGCATCGCCAATAACCCTCAGATTAATATCGTTGGATACCATAGTGACAGTTTTGCTTGGATTATTTTGCTGCTCTGATAACGCACAAGCAATAATAATATGATCTGGTATGGATGGGTCCAGATCTTGTGGCAAGATTGGCATATTAGAAGCGCTGTAGCCTCTAACGTAAAGCATACCCTTGCCGCGACCGATGCGGACGCCCTTAATCAAGCTCTTACGTTCTCTATAACTATCGAGCATACGAATAACACGGCGTGCATTAGCACCTACCGTGTCTTGTCGTTTCTTATGTTTATCAATTTCCTCAAGTACCTTGAGGGGCAATACGATATCGCTATTGCCAAAAGATTGTATAGCATTAGCGTCTGTCAGCAGAACGCTAGTGTCTAATACTTGGATTTTCTTAGTTGCCATGTTGACTCATCTATAAATATCTTGTTATCATGTTTTTAACTAAATAACACTACCAATGCAGCATAAAGTCTCATAAAAATTGTAGGGCGTTGATAAAGCATTCCTCTGCTCGCTCGCTTGCGGGCTTTTTTGATTTCTATTGGTGTGAATGCTAATCCCTCAACTTTTCCGCTGTCATCTACAACTGTTACGCGATGATATGCTATCCTCTTTCGTGTCTTTAGTACTTTTGGAGACAGATACTCCAGCTTTCCTATAAATCTCATTCATAACACCCTCCCGTGTATTACAAAGTCACAATATATAGTCAGTTAGCTGGACTTATTACCCTTAATTGATCTTCTCTCCACCATCCGATTGGTGTTGAGCTTGATGACCAAAGTACCTTGATATCATTTTGCATGTCTCCTTCGTGATACCGGTTAGATTTTTTCACTTCCAAGATAATACCCGGCACTTCCAAGCCGCGTTGTTCATCAAGTAGTGCGAATACCATGTCACCGATTTTCATTTTGAACCATATCTTCTATGATTTGAATGTATGTGTTCTCGACTCCTGACACATATCCTGTATGGGCGTGGACAATACGCATTTCGCGGTCGAGAATCAAAGTAAATGGAATGGACTTAGACGGATTGTACTGGGCAACTACACTGGTATCAGTATCGAACAGCGCAGTGAAGCCATACTTGCGTGCTTTGATGTATGACTTTGCCTTTGACACTTCTCTTGCTGCGTCAACACTAATTACAACAACGTCAACATCTCTATCAGCGTACGTTTTGTCAATAGCATCCAAGTGTGGCAATTCTGCCTTGCAAGGTCCACACCATGTTGCCCAGAAATTCAATACTATGATTTCACCTTTATGCTCATACAAATCATAAACAGCGCCATTGATATCTCTCAAAGAAAAATCAGGTGCTTTTGGGTTAGTTGCATTTGCGGCGCCAGTAAAGGTTAATAATGCTGCTAGCAAAAGTTTTCTCAATTTCCTATCTCCTGCCAAGCGGACGATCCGTCCGAAATAAGCGTCTTGAAACTTGCGGGTGTCGGCAGAGAAGTGCTAGAGTCAATGCCGTTGATCTTATCTGAACCTGC
>CEQN01026469.1_pt1 | contig 10812 bp, 9 predicted proteins | sample 427011 | NCBI WGS metagenome assembly CEQN01 (sample SAMEA2621277, study PRJEB7988) | marine metagenome | biome: marine biome (ENVO:00000447); feature: deep chlorophyll maximum layer (ENVO:xxxxxxxx); material: "saline water (ENVO:00002010), including plankton (ENVO:xxxxxxxx)" | depth 120 m
AAGTTGAAGAAGTTGAAGAAGTTGAAGAAGTTGAAGACTTATCGAATGAAGGTTTAAGTACGATTCCTGAGGTTCAAGAAGAAGAAATATCGTTATCTGAACAGAATACTGATATTGAAAAGCAAACGCCTATCCTGGAAGAACCAATTACGGAAGTTGAAGAAAAGTCTGTGTCTAATGATACAAGTGAATCTGAAAAGGATTTAGGTATATCAAAAGATGATATCAATTCAATGACTGTAGCACAATTAAAGGAAAAATTAGGTGAAATTGGAACACCAGTTACTAAAGGGATGAAGAAAAAAGAATTACGTGCAATACTTCTTGCATTATGAGATAATAAGAATAACTCTCTAGATTACTATTAGTCTAATGCGGAATACAATTCGTAAAACACCAACCCGCGCTGGAGGAATAATTTTTGATAAAGATAACACTCATATTATTTTGGTTCTGAATAAAGATTCTTATTATAAAAAGGAATATAAATGGGGACTTCCGAAAGGGCATTTATATGATTATGAAAGAAAGTGGCCTTATTTAGGAGCACAAAGAGAAATTTGGGAAGAAACCGGTATATTTTTGCCTATAGCAGATGGAACATTTTCCATATCAATTTATGACACTTTATATTATGTTTTGTCATTAGATAGGCATTGGAATCCTACGTTCATTCCAAATGATACTGATGAAATATTCCTTGTTCAATGGGTTCCAATTTCGAGTCTTGAAACTCTAAATGTTAATAGGACTTTGGCGAAGTTGATAAAAAAATGGAGAAATATATTTCCAACGGTTATACCATCCTAAATTGTTTGAAAAATGATTAAGTAATAATTGATTAATACAAACTATAATGACAAAAATTAGTCTTGAAAAATTTGGTGTTTCTGTAACTATTTCAGATTCAGATAATGATAATGGAATCCTTGAAAATATTGGATTTGCAACACTTGGTGAAGTTGCAGACAATGCTCTAAAAAAAATTTGTTCTAAGATTCAGACTTATAGATGTAATAAATCTGATATTATGAGACTTATTGGGGAAGATAATGATGAGGATGATGATAATTCAAATGAGGAAGAAGATGACGAATCTGGAGAATGGGCAGATGATGAAGAGGAGGATGAAGAAGATGAAGAAGATGAAGAAGAGGAAGATGATGAAGAAGATGAAGAAGAGGGGGAAGAGGAAGATGATGAATCTATGAATAAAAAAATGAATCTAAAGAAAGCAGTAAATTCTTGTATGAAAATGATTAAAAAGAATAATAAGGAGGGTTTCTTAGAAGTAGTACGTGAAAATGGGGGTAAAAAGATTAAAATTACGAATACAACGAAAGATCAAAGAACTTGGGTTTATAAGATAGTGACAAATGAAAATGATATTGATGCATGGTCTTTACCAAAGAGGGGTGAACGTGTATTAGTAATAATGTGTGCTAAAAAAGAATAAGTATAAAAAAATGATTTTAAGTATATTTTATATAGTTAATAACACAGATGGAAGAAACTACCCCGATTATGACAAAATATGAATTTACTCGTATTAAAGGTATTCGTATTCAGCAATTGATTGATGGTTTTCCACCATTTGTGGACGTTAATCCAGATGATAAAGAGGAAGATACATTTCAAAAAGAATTGATTGAGAGAAAGATACCTTTGAAGGTTACGCGCCCGTGTGGTTTTAAAAAATTCGTTGAGATTCCTGTTTCTAAAATGAATTTTGAAAGATTTACATAATTTAAATTCTGGATATACTTGAAAATATCTTTAAGTAACATGTTTTGGTGTACTAAAGATAATGAGCTTGAAAAAAGAATTGGAAAAATGGAAAAGGAACTTAAAAGTAGCTTAGCTACAATAGAACTACAATCTGAGTTTATTAACAAACTATTGAAAGAAAATGATGCGTTAAAGCAAGATAGTTCAATAAATGGAGACTTAATTCGGGAGAATGAATTACTAATGGAGAGACTCAATGAATCTGATAATCAATGGGCAAAGAATATTGATGTTTTTGTGGAAAAATGGTTCGAAGAAAACAGAGATAATATAGATATTGGTGTAATTAACTTTGGTTTATTTAAAGTTGATATTTTTCCCGACTATCTGGAGAAACACATATATAAAAAGGTTATAAAAATAGTATATTCTTTTATTCAGTCAGCCATTGCTCCAAAGATAGTATGATTAAATATTTAGTGCAAATGAACTGGTATCTGGTCTTTCAACTCTATTTTTTGGTGGGCGTCCACGACGTTTTTTTACTGGTGCGTCTGTGATAACTTCGCGTGTTGCCGGGGGATTCATAGGTTCTGGCTTAGGTGCAGTTATAACTGGTTCGGGAGTATCGCGAAATTCTTTTATTTGATTAAGGATGCGTTCCACATCTTGATCTTTAGGACCACTCATTTCTTGATTTGTTGGAGGAGGTGGAGCATCTGGTACGAAACTTGGTTGTGGTGGAATAAATGTTGGGGGAGTATTTGACTCAAGCATATCCCCTAAAATATGACCAAGTCCTGGATTTTTCTCTGTTGATGAAGATACCGCGGCGGATGCGAATTGTCTTGCTAAATCAGGATTATTTCTTAGAATATCATCCATTTGTGGCATGGAATTTTTGAATAGGCTATTTGTCATATGGAACATAACAGCACTTCCGCCAAGCATCATAAGTAATTTTAATTCTGGGGCGATATTTGTTTTCGCCTTATATTTTTCATGTAATTCTTCAAAAACGTCATCATAATCATTCAAATTTTCATGTAAGGATTCCGACCAGCCATCTAATTTTATATCAAAAGGATCAAATTTACTATTTAAAAATTCAACACCTGATGCGAAGGCAACCATTGTTTTTCTTTGAAATTTGATACTATTCTCAACATCTCTTTGATTTTTTAAACGTGAGTATTCTTCCTTCATTTCTTCAAGACTGGATGAAGCACTATAATGTTTTGAAAGAGGTATACCTCTTGATTCTAGTCTTTTTAATTTAAATAACATTTCTTGACGTTCTACACCATCATTGATTGTGACTCTATTTGGAACCGGAGTAAATGTAGACGAAGGCATGAATGTGTTTACTGGTCTTTCTGGGGGACGTTCCACCTTTATTTGGAAATCTAAATCGTCATCATATTTCTTGTCAATAATTGATGGTGGAGATGATGAACGAGTTGGTAAATTTGCAACAGGCTCATTATTTATATCATTCCGTGGTTGAGGTACGGGTGACCTTGATTTATTTGGATCGACTAGAAGATCCAGATCTTCTATACCATCGGCGGAATTTTGCTGTGAAATATCATTAAATGATTCGTCAGTCTTTTCTATAGATACACTTGATAAACCAGAATCTAAATCATCAAGATTAACTTCTGTTACACTATCCATCTTATGATTTATTTAACAATATTAGTTTATACAAGTTTGTCGCAGTAAGCAAAAGCTTGAATTATAACATCTGACAAATCATCCTTTTTTTTTGACTTAATCCAACATTCTGGCGGAGAATCCCCAAATAATTTTCCGACTACATTTATCGAACTTTCCTTTGTTTTAGCATATCCTTTTGGTATACTCTCTATCCATCCAATTGATTTACAAAATTGCATCTTTCTTGATGCGGAAACACATTTTACGATATGTTTAGTATCTTTCAATAAGCAAAAATAGGTAAATACGATCATTTGCATGGATTTCATTTGTGGGTTTTTCATACATGGCTGGTTTTCAATTATTACAGCATCACACAATAAGGGAGAAAACACAGAATTAAAATGATTTGCAACATTTTTGACTGTGGCTTGAAGGTCTATAGATGTTATTTTCTTTACCTTTTTCATTTTTAAATGCTTTTTTATTATATCGTGTAAATCTTTCTTAGTAGATTTTTCTGGTATATGTGTTGTTAATTCGCCATTTTTTGACAAATATTCTAAAAATTCCATTAATTTTGGTTTTGACCATCTCAAATACTCTAAATAAACATAGTTAAGATCCTTAAAAGACTCATTTATACTGACATTATTCCATTCAATAATATTCCACTTTAATTCGGGGCGTATTGAATCAACTTCTATCAATACATAACTTAAATTTTTAATACCAACATCAATTGACAAAATACGCATATTATGCTTATTAATGTACTAATGTTAAGTTATAATATTAATCAAAATTGTGGAAAAAAATGATTAAGATATATCGAATGTTAAATATAACTATATCATGGAAGTAATGCATGTTATTAAACGTGATGGCACAAAAGAAACCGTATCATTTGATAAAGTCTCTAATAGACTTAATAAATTAGTACAAGGAGATGGAAATCAGAAAACTTTGAAGGTAGATTACATTTCACTTGCTCAGAAGGTATGTGGAGATATGTATTCTGGAGTTCATACATTTGAACTGGATGAATTATCAGCTCAAACTTGCGCTGGTCTTATAACCGAATGTGTTGATTATGGTATTCTTGCCAGCCGTCTTGCGATTTCAAACCATCATAAAAGAACTTCCCCATCATTTAGTGAGACTATTCAAAATTTATATGAAAGCACAAACAAATTAGGAAAAACAGTACAATTAGTTACAAAGGACGTATATAACACTGTTATGAAGCATAAGGTAAAATTGAATCAAATTATTGACTATTCAAGGGATTATAATATCGACTATTTCGGTTTTAAGACTCTTGAAAAGAGCTATTTATTGAAGGTAAATGGAGAAATTGTAGAAAGACCTCAACATATGTTCTTGCGGGTTTCTCTTGGAATCCATGGTTCTGATATCAAATCAGCGATTCAATGTTATAATGCTTTATCACTTAAGAAATGTATTCACGCAACACCAACGTTGTTCAATTCGGGTACTGTTAATGGTCAATTGGCTTCTTGCTTTCTGATGGGTATTAATGACGATAGTATTAGTGCTATTTATGATGCCTTGAAAGATACGGCACTTATTTCTAAGAATTCTGGGGGAATTGGTATCCATATTCACGATATTCGTGCAAGAGGTGCTGAAATTGCTGGTGGTACGGGTATTTCAAATGGAATTGTACCTATGTTGCGCGTATTTAATAATACTGCGAGGTACGTTGACCAATGTGTAACACCAAACACATATATTTATACAACCGATGGACCATTGGCTATACAAGATGTTGTAGAAGGTAATACACAAATTTATAATTCAACGGGAAATATTGAGACTATTAAAAAAGTATTAGAACACTCCTATAATGGCACAGTTTATAATATTAATACAATGCATTGTATTGACTCTCTGAAAGTAACTGGAGAACATCCAGTATTTGTTCTTTCAAATCAAAAGAAAGGAGTAAATTATGATGTAATTAAAAATCGCCTTGATAAAAAACTTATTAAGATGGAATGGAAAGAAGTAAAAGACTTGAACGAGGATGATATGATGATTTATAGCATTCCAAAATACGAAAAAGACGACTCATCACTAAGTGAGAAAGATTGTTACATTTATGGTGTTATTCTGGGTGATGGTTCTCTATCAAATGACAAAGATTATGGATACATTTCGTTAAATCACACTACCAAACAACACATTCTGGAAAAATGTGAAGAATATTTCCAAAATAATTATACAGAATATTCTATTGAAGAATCGAAAGATAATTCCGATTCGGTAAGAATTCGATGGAATAAAAGCAATACATTACCCTTTAGATACTCGGATATTTATGATTCAAATAAAGAAAAACATATTTCTAAAAGATGGATTCACCTACCAACAAAAAAGATTCAATACATTCTAAAAGGATTAATTGATACTGATGGATGTAATGGTGAAAAAGAACTTACGTTTGATACTACATCCCGACAATTGTGCGAATGTTTTCGATTCATTCTACTTCGCATGGGTATTCCTTCAAGCGGATATACTCGAGATAGAATTGGAGAAAGTCACGAAACAAAAAGAGGAACTATTACGAATAGAAAACTTAGTTATTGTATTCGTGTTCCTAGAATTGAATTGATTACTAAACTAATTGATACAAAAAACGACGGACAGTTCTTCAAATTCTTTACTTATAAAGACGATTCTGGAAGCTCTTTTGTAATGTCGCGTATTAAATCTATTACGGAAGAATCTTATTCTGGAACTCTGTATGATCTACAGATGGAAAAAACACATGATTATATGCTTCATCAAGGTCTTGTACATAATGGAGGGGGGAAAAGGAACGGTTCTTTTGCTATTTACTTGGAACCATGGCATTTAGATATTCATGAATTTCTACAATTGCGTAAGAATCAGGGCTTTGAAGAGCAACGTGCCAGAGATTTGTTTTACGCAATGTGGATTCCAGATTTATTTATGAAACGCGTTCAAGAAGATGCTATGTGGACACTTATGTGTCCACATGAATGCCCTGGTTTATCAGATGTATATGGTGATGATTTTGAAGAGTTATATACAAAATATGAATCTATGGGACTTGGTAAACAAGTTAAGGCTCAAGAAATATGGTTCAGTATTCTTGAAAGTCAGACTGAAACCGGTACTCCCTATATTCTATTCAAGGATAGCTGTAATCAAAAATCTAATCAAAAGAATCTTGGTACAATTAAATCATCTAATTTATGTTGTGAAATTGTTGAACATACATCCAAAGATGAAACGGCTGTATGTAATCTAGCAAGTATTAGTTTACCATCTTGTGTTATTAAGCCAAATGTTCCTGATAAAATTAAAATTACGGGTATACCTAAATGCCCGTATTGCTATCTTGCTAAAGCATGGTGTGATAGATGGAAACTTGATTATGTATATGACCAGTTACCTGCACCAGAGGTTGGACAGAAATATCCACAAATTCATGTTCAAGAATGGTCTGGTGGATTTACTGATTTTGCAGAAAAGTTTCCTGTTAATTATGATTATGAAGAACTTAAGAATATTACAAAACAATTAACAAGAAATCTTAATCGTGTTATTGACAAAAGTACTTATCCAATCGAAAGTGCCCGACGCTCTAATATTAGACATAGACCAATCGGAATTGGGGTACAAGGACTTGCGGACGTATTCATGATAATGCGCATAGGATTTGATAGCGAACGCGCTAAATTTCTAAATGACAAGATATTTGAGACAATTTACTATGCGGCTGTTCAAGAATCAATGACTATGGCACAAAAAAAAGCGGAAAAAAAGAAAACAAATAATAATGCCTCTAATTTCCCTGGAGCATACTCATCATTTGAAGGCTCCCCATTACAGAATGGTCAATTCCAATTTGATTTGTGGGGAGTAACCCCTTCACAAGAAGAACCAAAATATGATTGGGATTCTCTTCGTAAAGATGTTATGACACATGGCGTTATGAATTCTCTTCTTGTTGCACCAATGCCAACTGCTTCTACTGCTCAAATTCTTGGTAATAACGAATGTTTTGAGCCTATTACTTCCAATATTTATGTTCGACGTACTCTTGCAGGGGAATTTGTCTTGATGAACAAATATTTACAAGAAGACCTTGAATCACTTAATATTTGGAATAATGACCTTAAGAACTCTATTCTTCAATTTGATGGAAGTGTACAACATCTAAAGATTCCTCAGATTATTAAGGATACTTATAAAACGGTTTGGGAAATTTCTCAAAGAGTGTTGATTGATCTCGCTGCTGATAGGGGGAAGTTTATTTGCCAATCTCAAAGTTTAAATTTGTTTGTTAAAGAAGCGAAATTTAACGTGATTACCTCTATGTTGTTTCATGCTTGGAAAGTCGGACTTAAAACAGGTGTATACTATTTACGTACAAGACCACAATCTAAGGCACAATCATTTACGATTGCTCCTAAAGAAGAGGCCGTCTGTGAATCATGTAGTGGTTAAACCCGACATAACTCTAAAGACTTATAATTAACATCACAATTTATGTGGTATCGTGTATTAATTACATTTTTGATAATATCAATCTGTTCATTCGAAACATTCAGTAGATTAAGTTCTAAACTACATTTAATATTTTGCTCACCAATGTTTGATTCCTTCAAATCATTTGAATATTCAAATGATTTTATAAGTTTCAATTCATTACAGTGATTTTTTACAACAGAAATAAATTCCATTTCGTCTATATTTTTATGATTGGGCAAATGTATAGATACAACATACATTACATAACAACATAATTTTATTCTATACATTTAATCTCTTTTCTGAATCTTTAATGCTATATATTTTGCTAACTCACTATTATTGTCTACAGAATACATATTTACTTTTGAAGAAGTATCATTAATACGAGGTTCTATGACATTCTTGTATAATTCACTATTTTTGTAATTTACACATATTTTTACATAATTACTCAAAAAAGATTCTTCAATGTTTCCACGAATTTCTGCAGATTGATACATTCTTATAAAGACTCTTCTTAATTCATCCGTTTCTATATCTACTTTTTTACCATCTTTTGATATTTTCATTTTTGGAGGTATTAATATCACTTCTGAAAGTATTCTATACATATTTTCTAAAGGAGGATACGTTAATTTCTTTAATTTTTTACGTATAGAATTCATGCTAGTATCCATTACATTTGTTATAGCATTATTTAGAAAAACACTATTTAGATGTTTATCTACACCTAAATATACTCTATTTTGACTCTTTAAAAATAATTCAACATCCCTTCTAGCTATCTCAGACGAACTATCAGCTTGTTCTAATACCATTGTTGCAATCGAGTGTATCATTCCAATATCTCCATTCATCTCTTCTGATATTTTACGAAGCGCCATTCCCATTTCTACTATTCCACTATACAATTCCAAAAATTCTCTATCATTATTTCGAAATAATACATCTATCTGATTATAAGTATTACTTTTGATGCTAGAACTTAATAAGCCCTTATTTGAATTTTTTGATATACCTGAAAAAAAATTCTCATACTTGTCTGAATCCAGTAGAGTATTCTTGTATTCGCATATTATCGACATTGTATCTAAATTTTCCACTATTAAACTTATAAATCTACACAAATATATTGATACTAATTCAGATTCGGAACGTGGATAGCTCGATTGTTCCATTGAACATTTTGTAAATACACAGTATAATTTTTTGAAATTTACAAATAATTCTGTTGTATTAGAAGAAACAGACATGTCGCTTAACATGTCATATAAATAGAAGGGATTATCTATTTCTAAATTTGTTTCAGTCCATATATTCCAGCGATACAAAAACCTTTCTAGCTTTCTTAATCGCTCCTTTTTATCCAAAGATGTGATAATAGTCCTAAGCCAATTATCCATCATATTTAGAAATATAAATACTACATCTTCCGCTTCTATATTCTTGAAATCTAACAAGTATCTTTCACTTGAAACTTTATATTCATTATCAGGTACACCCATGTATACATCTGAAGCAATTTGTCTATTTTGATATTCCATGATATATCAATTATTTTTTTAACCCTATTCGGAAAACACAAGAAATATATTTAACCATATAAGTAATGGCTATGTCAAAAGTATGGCGTTATAATTGGAAAGGATTTGGTGACTCTAATGAAAATCAACAACAAAAATCATTAACTACATTTGAACATTTACTTGAATACTATAAAGAACCATTACAGATTCATGTAAATAACAAATACACTCACAATGATTTTAAACATTCTGATGAATTGGAATCTATAAGAGATTTATATATTGATTTTACAAATAATATTGATGACCTTGATTCAGCCTGTGTTATTGACAAAATCTCTAAAATCTCTTCCATTTCCAAAATGGAAGAAAATGTTTCTAACCTTTGGCATCAATCACTTATACTATCTTGGTTCGCATATTCCAAACAAAATTCATGGTATTCTAATGAAAATTTCTATAATCCTCTATTTATTGCAATTAATTTACTTAGACAGCTTAAAATAAAGGAAACAAAAGACGGTCATTTTGTTACAAAATATGCCGATTTATATGATAACGCATTACATAAATCCTTCCCTATTCCAGAAGGAACCCCCATACTTCAATTACCTTCAAATTTATTAGCTATATATTCATCTACAAAGGTACTTGAAGTCTGGTTAACTACAGAACTTGAAAAAATCGCTATTAGCCTACAATGGGATAATACATTCTGGAATCAAGTATATGATCAACTATTACATATCATTCCATACTCACTATTCAATATGTGCCCCATTTTATACCAAATGTATGGCTATGATATAGTTGCTGGTTCTATGAATCATGGACTGGTTGTACGCTCAGTATTATTTGGTACTCATAACCGCATCACAGTTAGAGCTTCCAATACTATATCTAAAATATGGGGCAGTCATCAACCAGATTATAATCAATATTATACTCTTAGTAGCTCATTTGACATTAAAAAGAAGATATTGTTGCAATTACCTCCTAATATTTATTACATTGATGATAAACAATATGATTTAGATTCGTTGCTCAAAAACCCAGAACAACAACAAAATTTAGCTATTCATTTTGTACATCAAAGATCTTATGACGCAAGTGATGATATTGAATTTAATGCTATTAATTTTGTTCGTAAAGTTAATAGCTTAAATTATAGTTTGCTTTGTAAGCAAAAATTACTTAAACATATTGATACTTCATTGGAAAATATTCAGAAAATTTTGACATATCTTAGAAAAGATGAGAATAATCAATTCACATGTCTTTATGATATTACAGAACCTTCTCAGTTACTACAAACTCCTGAATTTGGTAATTTTGAACAATTAGTCAATAATGTACTTGGACATTC
>CEQN01004367.1_pt1 | contig 10801 bp, 9 predicted proteins | sample 427011 | NCBI WGS metagenome assembly CEQN01 (sample SAMEA2621277, study PRJEB7988) | marine metagenome | biome: marine biome (ENVO:00000447); feature: deep chlorophyll maximum layer (ENVO:xxxxxxxx); material: "saline water (ENVO:00002010), including plankton (ENVO:xxxxxxxx)" | depth 120 m
CTCTTCCTCGGCCTGAGTTTTGACCTCGAACGAGCCAGGCACCACCAGGGTTCGCATTCCATCGTGAACTTTTCGACCCCTCGCTACCGCAGCCGCTGCGCGCAGATCTTCGATGCGAGAATTAGTGCAAGAACCAATGAACACAGTGTCTATTGCGACATCACTTAACTTGGAACCCGCCGTCAACCCCATGTATTCCAAAGCTCGCTCTGCGGTGCCTGCTTCTACTGGGTCGTCGTAGGAATCCGGTCCTGGAATGGGCGCACTTATGGGTATGACATGTGCAGGATTGGTGCCCCAAGTCACATGAGGCTCGAGCTTTGTAGCGTCGATATCGACTGACTTGTCGAATGGGACGTCAACGTCGGACACTAGAGTCCTCCATTCGAGCACCGCTTCATCCCATGCTGCTCCAGTGGGCGCGTTTGGGCGTCCCTTCAAATAGTCAAACGTGGTGTCGTCGGGCGCAATTAGGCCGGCTTTAGCTCCCGCTTCGATCGACATGTTGCAAACCGTCATTCGCCCCTCCATCGAAAGGGCTTCGATTGCAGAACCTCGATACTCGATTATGTAACCGATTCCGCCCCCGGTCCCGATTCGGCCAATGATCGCGAGAACAATGTCTTTTGCTGTGACTCCAGAGGGGGCTGAACCATTGACGTTTATGGCCATAGTCCCGGGTCGGCTCTGCGGCAGCGTCTGACTCGCTAGGACGTGCTCCACCTCCGAGGTTCCGATGCCGAATGCGAGTGCCCCGAACGCACCATGGGTCGATGTGTGGCTATCGCCGCAAACTACTGTCATCCCTGGGAGGGTTAGACCTTTTTCGGGACCGATGACGTGGACTATGCCCTGCCCAGGGTCGCCCATTGGGTAAAGCTGAATATCGAACTCTTCGCAGTTTGATCTGAGAACTTCAACTTGCTTCCTGCTTATTTCGTCAGCGATGGGGAGATGAATATCCTCGGTCGGGACATTGTGGTCTTCAGTTGCGACCGTCAGATCTGGTCGGCGAACTGAGCGACCATTCATTCGTAACCCGTCGAACGCTTGAGGAGAGGTCACCTCGTGAATGAGGTGGAGATCTATGTACAAAAGATCGGGTAAACCGTCGCCGCTTCTTACGACGTGGCGTTCCCAAACTTTGTCGCTAAGGGTCTTACCGGGCATCTGTATCCTTTGTTTCCGTGCTAGGGGGCCAATAGGGCACTACATCACTGTGTCAGTCAAAGACCGTCTCGGTCCAGCCGGACTGGTAAAGAACATCAGAAATTGCTGAAAGAAGAGCCGCTCGGAAAGCATCTGGTTGTCCAACACACACGGTGTGACTTCCGGGGATTTCATGACTTGTGGCCCCGGGAATAACGTCCAGCATCTCTCTTTGGCGCATTACCGATACAACTTCGTCCTGTGTGGTGACTACTGCTGAGACGGGAATATCGATTGTTCGAAGCCATCGACGACTATCGAATAAACCAATGCGATGACCAGCCTGAATCAGCTTAAGAGGGTCATGGCGTCGAAGTTCACCGAGGGCCCATTGACGCAAATCTTTTCCGGTCTTACCAGTCAGAAGTTGACTACCGATTAATTGTCGCAATGCTCTCGGAATAATTCGTGCAGCATGGGCCAACGTTCCTATAGCTGCGAAACGGACATGATCTTGTTTGGTTGTGCTGAATGAAGCGGCTGTTGCGCATAAGACGAGACCGATTACTCGGTCGGGGTGCCGCCGCCAAATCAGTTGACTGATCGGGCCACCCATCGAGTAGCCAACTGCGATTACTTGGTCAATTCCCAATTCGTCGAGTAGCGCCACCGCATCATCGGCGCAGTCAGTTAACCGGAATGGTCTTTGTGAACGAATGCCGCGTCCATGTCCTCGATGGTCGAGCGCAACCAAACCGTATTTGCCCTCGAGTGCTGAATAGCTGCTGTACCAGTTGAGATCAGCGGTCGCTGTCCACCCATGGAGAAGAAGAATCGTTGGTGCGTTCTCTGGAGCCTGCACAACCCGAGCGAATGTCCGGCCTCGACCCGGTAGCTCATAGATGCGACCACGTGGCAGGACCAATCGATTCTTTCGGTCATCATGTTGCGAGGCTTCTCTGGGCGCGATGCGGGTGTTTTCACTCATGCAACGTTTCAAGCCTCAATTGAGATGATCTTCACTGACAGGGAACCCGCTCCCGCCTCATATTCAACAACTGCGCCCTCCGTAGCCCCTTCAAGTGCTTGCCCCATGGCGGAGCCGGGAGAAATTACTTCTAATCCCTCTCGTCTTTCTTCGATAGAGCCAAATAAGTACTTCTCTGTTCCCTCATCACCGACGAACTGGATCTCGACAACCACTCCCGGTGTAACCGACTCATCCGATGCTTGTTCCACGATTTCACAATTTTCAAGTACTGACGCCAGATGAAGAATTCTGCCTTCCATCTTGCCCTGCTCTTCCTTAGCGGCGTGGTAATCGCCGTTCTCTGACAAATCGCCCAGCAGTCGCGCCTGCTCAATTTTGTCAGCAATGTCTATCCGACCGCGAGTAGTTAGATCTTGTAGTTCGGAAGCGAGACGATCGTGGGCTTCGGGAGAAAGTCGTTGCGTTTCGGCCATTCTGAGAGGCTATCGAATCGTTAAGCGCTATGAACAGCGATGCAACTTTGCGTAAGGGTTTGACTCAGCGGCTGAAAGTAATGACAATGGACTGTGTGAAGGCCCAATTGAACGCCATCATTATTCGCTAGCGCACACGTTCAACGTGTGCGCCTTTCGACCGTCCCTAGGGGCGGTCGTTGTTCTTACCGGCCTCATTGAACGAGGCCTCGTCACTGTTCTAATCGTCCACAAGCAGGAGAAACCAGATGTCCCACAAAATTGCGGTAATCGGCGGTGATGGGATAGGGCCCGAAGTTACGGCGGTAGCGCTGGAGGTAATGGCAGCAGCAGGAGCAGATTTGGCAACCACGGAGTTTCGCCTAGGAGGCTTTCGCTACCTGGAAGATGGAGTTGTTCTGCCAGACGACACGTTAGAAGAGCTGCGCGCCTACGATGCAATCCTGCTGGGTGCCGTTGGCACTCCTGAAGTTCCTCCCGGTGTCATCGAGAGAGGCCTACTCCTTAAGGCGCGATTTGAACTTGATCTATATGTCAATTTGAGGCCGTTCGTTCTGAAAGATGGCCATGAATTTGTAGTAATTCGCGAGAATACCGAAGGTACTTACGCAGGCGAAGGTGGTTTCCTCAGAAAAGGAACCAAAGATGAAATAGCTACTCAGGGTTCGGTTAATACTCGTAAAGGTGCTGAACGGTGCATCCGATACGGATTTGAATTGGCAATGGGTAGAGAGCGAAAGCACCTGACCTTGGTCCACAAAACAAACGTCCTTACTTTTTCTGGAGACCTATGGGAGCGAACTTTCGAGGAGGTAGCTGTCGAATATCCGGAAGTTGAAACGGCGTACAACCATGTTGATGCTGCTTGTATCTACTTCGTAGAGGACCCCACGCGCTATGAAGTTGTTGTTACCGACAACCTCTTTGGAGATATCTTGACCGATCTTGGGGGAGCGGTCGCTGGCGGTATTGGACTCGCGTCTTCTGCGAACTTAAACCCAGATCGCAACTCACCATCTCTGTTCGAACCAGTCCACGGTTCGGCTCCAGATATCGCTGGCAAGGGTCTTGCGAATCCGACAGCCGCTGTTTTGTCTGGTGCGATGATGCTCGACTTCTTGGGCGAAAATGAAACGGCGAACCGGGTTCGGGCCGCATGCAACGGGGTTCCCGATAGCGGCCCAACTGCTGATATAGCGGCTGCGATTATGTCCAACCTTTCGAGTAGCTCATCATGACCGATAACGATGTACCGGAGTTAGATCGGCAAGGCGTTCGAAAAACGGAATGGCCGGAAAAGGTCGAAATCTTTGATACCACCCTCCGAGATGGAGTCCAATTCGAAGGAATATCAGTTTCATCGGATGACAAATTAAAAGTTGCTCGCCAGCTAGACCATCTGGGGGTTCATTGGATCGAGGGCGGGTGGCCTGGATCGAACCCAAAGGATGAAGAATTTTTTCGACGAGCAGCTCAAGAGTTAAACCTCAACACATCAACTCTTGTGGCATTTGGTTCAACGCGTCGACCTAAGGGACGCGTTGATGAAGATCAAACTTTGGCTTCATTGGTCGAAGCGGGAACCTCAACGGTTTGTATCGTTGGGAAGTCTTGGGACTATCACGTCACTGAGGCGCTGCGTCAGCCGTTAGACGAAGGGGTGTCAATGGTTGGCGATTCAGTCGAATTTCTTAAGTCAGAGGGCCTTAGGGTCTTTTTTGATGCCGAACATTTCTTTGACGGTTACAAGCGCAATCCAGAATTTTCACTTCGGGTGCTCGAAGCGGCAGCAGTTCAGGGAGCTGATTGCTTAGTTCTGTGCGACACCAATGGTGGTGCACTTCCCCACGAGGTTGAGAGCATAGTTCGCGAGGTAGTCAAGCATTTCTCAGGGATTCAAATTGGAATGCATACTCAGAACGACACGGGATGTGCTGTCGCAAATGCCGTCGCTGGTGTCTTGGCAGGCGCGACGCATGTGCAAGGCACGATTAATGGATACGGTGAACGCACGGGCAATTGCGATAACACCGTGTTGATACCGAATCTCTCCCTCAAGATGGGTATCGAAACGTTGCCTTCTGGCCACGTGGAGCGACTCACTTCGGTGTCTCACCATGTTGCCGAACTAATGAATATGCCTCCCCAGCACCAACAGCCCTACGTTGGAACTTCTGCTTTTGCTCATAAAGCTGGTCTTCATACCAGTGCAATCGCTCGCCGCCCCGATAGCTACGAACACGTAGATCCAGCGTCGGTTGGCAATAGCACCAGGTTTTTGCTTGGTGACCTCTCGGGTAAGGCGTCGGTTGAGTTAAAGGCGGAGCAACTTGGCATCGAGCTGCAAGATAAAGAAATGGTCGATGTTGTCGAAGAAATGAAACGCCTGGAGCATGAGGGATATCACTTTGAAGTAGCTGACGCGTCGCTCGAAATAATGTTGCGGCGCGCTGCAGGAGAAAAGTTTGATTATTTCGATGTGGAGTCTTTCCGGGTGCTCGTTGAGCGTGGTCAAGACCGGGAGTTCGACACCGAAGCGACGCTACGTATCGTCGTAGGCGATGAGCGCATGATCACCGTTGGGGAAGGCGATGGTCCCGTTAATGCTTTGGATAACGCTTTCCGAAAAGCGGTTTCCGGTATTTACCCAGAGTTAGCTGGTGTGCATCTAACCGACTACAAGGTTCGAGTCCTTAACACTGATCGCGGCACCGGAGCAGTCACTCGGGTTTTGGTGGACAGTGCTGACTCTGATGCGACATGGACGACTATAGGCGTGTCCGAAAATATTATTGAGGCTTCCTGGTTAGCGCTGCGAGACGCATTGATCTATGCGCTGCATAGATACCGCACAAGAGTCGATACTTCTCTAGACTAAGAAGTGATGTCTGCTCCTCGACATGTACCCATGTCTCCCAATAACTATGTAGACAGCTATCGGTCTCCAGAGGTGGTCCCACCGTCCTGGAAAGCTGAACGGCCCGGAGATCTATCATCTGGCCAGCCGAGCGGCGGACTTATGGGACATCAGGGACCCGACCAAGGCTTTGCATTGCGGCTATGCAAAACTTTTCGTGACCGGATCTACCTGGCGGACGGGGAACATCGTGAAGATGTCGAGAAGGGATGTGTTCAGATCGCCCTTAAGAGAGCTTCGTTATTCGGTCGAGCTCCGGTAGTTCATGATCTGGAAATAGCATTTCGTATCTGGGGTTTTCTCGACTTGGAGCCCGATCAGCAGCTCGTCGCAGAACGTCTTAAACGTTTCGAAGGAGTCTCAGAGGGTCACCACTACTCTGACGTTCGAAGACTCGTCGCGACAGTCCCGAACGAGAGCTTAGCGATGTCGCCTAAAGCTCTAGAGGATCAACACTCGCTCGATTGGGCGTCATTATTGGAGTTCGAATGACCGACTCAACGCCTGACCGTGAGCTACTGCGTCTGCATAGGAGGGCTTGCACAGACTTTGCTGCACGAATGCGTCTCCCAGCTTGGGAACATCTTCCTATGAACCTTGCGGAGCCGATGAGCGGACTTACTGTTGGGGATTTGCTGACTCAAGTGGCCAATAGCAACATTGCGACTGCCGCTGTATTAAGTGGCCAAGAGCACCCAGCGACGGTCGAACTTGGGACAGACCCAAGCCAAGTAGTTGTGGAGTCGATACGCACCGTGCTGACAGTTGCATCCGGACTCGATCACACCTCTGGATTCAGTCCGAACCACAGACAACTGATTTGGAGTCGCATCGTAGAACTCACTGTTCTGGGTTATGACCTGCAGCAGGCCATAAGAGCAGGCGCAGGATTAGATGACGTGCTTGTCGATAGAATTTCTGCAGTAGAGCCTGAAGTGGAAATTTGGCCATCGTTGGCATCGCTTGAGTTTGATATGTCGACTCCACCAACGCTTCGACTTTTGGCTAAACATGGGCGGCCCCCTGGTCTTTGGTTGGATGTATCTGATCCCTCTTGCGGCACAGGTCAGTGCTAGAAGAATTAACTCCGGATGTGAATTGGTTACGGATCCACCAGATCGCTGCTGGAGAAGTCGACTTTCGAATACGTCAAATTCTTCCCGAATATTGGGAGGCTTCGACTCCGTGCGATGAATGGGATGTTTATGACTTGGTCTCACACTGTGTAGTTGAAAATATGCGAGCTTCGCTAATTCTTGAGGGCGCTCCGTTTGATGAAGTGATGTCTGTTGATCAAGAGGTGGTCGCGGAGGATCCCGAAATGGCTTGGGAGATGTCTTGGAGGAATGCGGTAGCGGCCTTCGGATCTGCTGACTTAGAGAGCGAAGTTGCTCTAGGGGTGCAAAGTATCCCGACTATTGAGTTTCTTCGAATCCGCTCGAGTGATTTGGCAGTTCATGCTTGGGATTTGGCGGTAGGTCTGGGAGTCGATGAGCGACTTGATGACGAAGTAGTCGGGGCTGTTTTCGAGTGGGCGCAGCAGCGTAAGGACCAAATGGCAAAGATGCCCGAGCTATTTGACCCACCGATTCCTTACTCTCCCGGCGCAGACGAACAAACCCAACTATTAGAGATCTTTGGAAGAGAGCTCTAAAGACAGCCAATACTCTCGTACCATCGAACCTGTGAGTTCCATTCGCCTTCGTTTTGCCCCAGCACCTACGGGCTCTCTTCATCTAGGTTCAGCGAGAACTGCATTATTTAATTGGCTCGTAGCTAGAGGGTCAGGTGGGGAGCTGATTCTCCGCGTGGAGGACACAAATGCAGAGCTCAGCAAGCCTGAATTGATTGACAATATCTACAGATCGCTTGATTGGCTCGAAATTGATTTTGACGGCGAGCCCGTAAGACAGAGCCAGCGAGCTGATCTTTATGATGATGCTGTCGAACAATGGATCTCGGCTGGCGTTGCTTATGAGGATGAAGGCGCCATCCGATTTCGAGTTCCGGAGGAGGGGACGACTTCTTGGGATGATCAAATAAGAGGCGCTGTCGTATTCGAAAACCAGCACATTGAGGATTTTGTTGTCCGTCGAGCCGATGGCACAGCCACATTTTTTACAGCTAATGCCGTTGATGATTTGGACCTCGGCATCACCCATGTCGTCCGGGGCGAAGATCTGGTGAATGTGACGCCCAAGGTAATCCTGCTGCGCGAGGCACTGGGGGAGTCTGCACCGCTGAAATTCGCGCACCTTCCCTTAATTATCAACGAACAGCGCAAGAAACTGTCGAAGCGGCGTGACGACGTCGCTTTGGAGGCTTACAGGGAGCGAGGGATTTTGCCCACGGCAATGGTCAATTACCTGGCTTTGCTGGGATGGGGCCCCAAAGACGATGTTGAGGTTCGACCGATCTCTGAGATTATTGAGATGTTTGATATAGCGGACGTCAATCCTTCTGCAGCCATGTTCGACGTCAAGAAGCTAGAAGCGATAAACGGTGAATACATAAGAGCGTTGTCGCCCGAAGAGTTCGGTAAATCGATAGCTCCTTGGTTGGAGGAAGAAGATTGGGCTGGAAACGTCGATGATGAGGTGCTTCGGCAAGTTGCGCCCTTAGTGCAAGAACGCACTCGTGTTCTAGCTGAAGCTCCTAAACAATTGGATTTCTTCTTTTGGGACAACCAGGAGATGGACTCTGATGCATGGCAAAAAGTTATGCTCAAAGATTCAGCGCGATCGATTCTTGAAGCGGCTCGCTCTGTCTTGGCCGACGTGGAATGGAACGTTGAAGCTCTTCACGAAGCTGTTCGAAAAATCGCTGAGAGTCACGAATTGAAGCTCGGCAAGGCGCAGGCACCTATTCGAGTGGCGATTACCGGTCGGACAGTCGGCCCGCCTCTATTTGAATCAATGTATTTTCTCGGAAGGGAAGTTGTCGTCGAAAGGCTTGGCAACGCATTGCAAAAGCTTGTCGAAGCTCAGCGTTAATAGAAAGCATCACGTTGTCGCAGTTTGTTGCGGGAAATCGCCGCGCTACCCTTGCCCTCTCGTGTTTAAGATTTAAGATTTTGACCCGATCGGGGATGGTGTAATTGGCAACACAACTGGTTCTGATCCAGTCATTGGGGGTTCAAGTCCTCCTCCCCGAACATAAATTAAGAAATTTTAGAAATAGCTAAAGAACACATTTATTGAGTATTCTTATAAATTACGTTGGTTGATTAAGCGCTTTTCGCGTTTATTTCGACTAAGAAAGCACATCTATAAAGGTAGTTAGTAACCAAACAAACTTGCGCCGCCGGTTCAGGCTGGTAACTTGCGCATTCGCTGGGCACTACGCCCAGGCGTTGAAGGAGAGAGGGGGTGCAACGCGTGGCGTTGCTCGAAGTCTCAGACATAACAGTCCGGTTCGGCGGAATTGTTGCGCTCGACGACCTGTCATTCACTATGGATGAAGGACAGATCCTCGGGCTCATCGGACCGAACGGTGCAGGAAAAACTACGCTGTTCAATGTCGTAAGTCGTATTTATGACCCAACACAGGGATCGGTTACTTTTGATGGGCAAGATCTGACTGCGATGTCGGCCCATGAAATTAGTCGCGTTGGTGTTTATCGCACATTCCAAAACTTGGCCTTGTGGCCAGGCATGACCGTAATCGAAAACGTCATGGTTGGGGATCACACCAATACCAAGTCGAATGTCTTAAGTTCCGCGCTTCGGTTGCCTTCAATGCGCAGCGAGGAAGCGGACTTGAGGGATCGCGCTTGGGCTGCTCTGGATGAACTTAATCTGACGGACGTGGCCTATAGCCCGGCCGCTGGATTGCCGTTCGGAACATTGAAGCGCATTGAGTTAGCTAGGGCTCTTATTGCGAACCCTCGACTCATTATGTTGGACGAACCGGCATCAGGTTTGACTCATAGCGAGGTTGACTCGTTGGCGCAGGACATCAAAGATCTTCGCGATCGTCATAATCTGACGGTTCTTCTGGTTGAGCACCACATGCGAATGGTTCTCGGTATCAGCGAGAAACTTGTGGTTCTTAACTTTGGTCGAAAAATTGCCGATGGTGACCCGGATGTCGTTCGCAACGACCCAGAGGTCATTGAGGCCTACTTGGGGAGCTCGTAATGGTTGATGACGTTTTTGACGAAGTCGGCTTGAAGGTCGAAGACCTGCATGCCTCGTACGGCGCTGTTGAAGTCCTTAGAGGCTTGAACTTCGAGGTCGCCGCTAAAGGTGTCTCAGTGATCCTCGGAGCAAATGGTGCCGGTAAAACGACCACCCTCCGAGCGATATGCAATATGTGCTCGACTAGTGGCAAAGTGACGCTAGGAGAAGAGGACATAACTCGCACGGGAACTGCCGAAATTGTGCGCCGCGGCGTGGCTCATGTTCCCCAGGGTCGAGGCACTTTTCCAGAGCTGTCCACTATGGACAATCTGATGATCGGTGCATACACCCGAAAAGACGGCGAAGTTCGCGACGATGTAGAGCGTTGGTTTGAAATCTTTCCACGCCTCGCGGAGCGTCAAGATCAGTTAGCTGGTTCGCTGTCGGGTGGTGAGCAGCAGATGCTTGCCGTAGCTCGTGCACTCATGTGCAGGCCGCGATTATTGCTACTTGACGAGCCATCACTAGGGTTGGCTCCGCTGATCATTGAAGACCTATTTGAACGCTTCGGTACTCTCAACAAGGAAACCGGTTTGACGATGTTGATCGTTGAACAAAACGCCAACCTTGCACTGGAAATGGCTGACTACGGTTACGTGATTGAGTCTGGCGAAATAACACTGTCTGGATCCGCTGACCAACTTAGGAACGATCCTGCTGTGCAGGAAGCGTACCTAGGCGCTTAAGGAGGGGGCTTAACAATGAACTGGAACTTCGATGTCCTACCGGACTTCATCTTCAACGGCTTAAGCCTTGGTGCTATTTATGGTGCTGTAGCGCTTTCGCTCGTTCTTATCTTTAAGGCCACGACGCTTATTAACTTCGCTACCGGCGAGTTGGCAATGCTCGGAGCCTTCCTTGTATACGTTCTCCATATGGAGCAAGGCATTTGGCTCTGGCTGTCGATGGCGATTGCCATGGGATTGAGTGCGGGACTAGGCGTTCTGATCGAACGAACGTTGACCCGGCCCTTCGACCCTGAAGATCACCTTCCTGTCGTGCTGATTACCTTAGGTTTATTCCTTATTATCAACGCCGTAGCTGGTGACATCTGGAACTACCAGGTCCGTATCTTGACGAATCCATTCGG
>CEQN01149884.1_pt1 | contig 10775 bp, 6 predicted proteins | sample 427011 | NCBI WGS metagenome assembly CEQN01 (sample SAMEA2621277, study PRJEB7988) | marine metagenome | biome: marine biome (ENVO:00000447); feature: deep chlorophyll maximum layer (ENVO:xxxxxxxx); material: "saline water (ENVO:00002010), including plankton (ENVO:xxxxxxxx)" | depth 120 m
ATTGATGGCAATGGAGTTTGGGACGAAGGTGAAGAGTTTATTGATATTGATGGTAATGGATTGTGGAATGGCTATTGCTCTGAAACTAATGAAGAATCTAAAACATATAATAAATGGCTTAATTCAGTAGACAGTCTTATACAAATAGAAGAAATGTTAATTTTAGAATTAGATAATCTAGAGCTTTCAGTTTTAAAAGATAGTCTTAAGATTAAAAAGAGTGAATATAATATAATTGAAAAAAACATAGAAAAATTACAGTCTAATGAACCTTCAGATAGTATAAATAGTATAATTAAATGGATAGAATATCCTTCAAGAAGAAAAACGCTATTTGGTGATTATGAAGAGTTACAATCACAAAAAATATCATCCTGGGTTAATTCTTTAAAAACTGATAGAATTGGCACATTATATCAGAAATCGAATTTTAGTGATTCTAGTATAGTTATTTTATCAGATAATAAAAATGATATCATAGATAATATAATAATTAATAGCAGAAGTAATATGAATTCTAATAGTGAGCTTGATTCAATTTTAAATAAATTCAAGGATATAAATGAAGATTTAATAATTCAAGCAGAAAAGATGAAGTATAATTGTCAAAAATTATTGACTTTTATTAATTCAGATTACCCTATCATGAATAGTAAAATTAAAAAGCAGCAAAAAGCTTGGGCGAAAATAGAAAAAAGGAGGAACCAAATTGCTAATGATATTTCTGCTCTAATTAATCGAATTGATATGAAATTAGAATCTGGAGAAGATGAAATTATAATTTTTGCCTTTTCTAATAATGAATTATTAAAAGAACAAAATAGTCAATTAGATTGGACTGATGAGATGATTGAAGAGAAAATTAGATATGCAGATCCTAAATCTAAAAAAGCTCCTATTCAGATTAACGAGTTATTTATTTTAGATAATGTTGATAAACTCATTTCTGAAGATGAAAAAATTTCATTGTCCGTATCTCCATTTTTTATTGGTGGATATCGACTAGGAGAAAGCACACCTAGAGATAGTATAAATGGTGTAATTATTAATCCGGAATATCAAGAATGGTTTAAAGAATTAGATGAATTAAATAATGAATTGGTGCTAACTGATAATATTATTAATGCCATAAAAAAGAAAATTGATTTGCAGCTTGTTAGGATTAATAATCTAGATAGTATATCAATTCAAATTTCTAATTTAATTGATAAAAATCCACCATTTGTAGCATCGATGTCAAAATCTGAATGTATCAATTCTGGATTTGAATGGAGAGTAGAAGAGATTATCAATGATGGTAATGGAGTTTGGGATGAGGGTGAAGAGTTTATAGATGGTAATGGCATATATGATAAAGGGGAGCAATTTGTAGATTTAAAAAATGGCATATATGATAAAGGGGAGCAATTTGTAGATTCAAAAAATGGTATATATGATAATTGGGAAGAATTTACTGATGGCAATGGAATATGGGATAAAGGTGAAGAGTTTACTGATGGCAATGGAATATGGGATAAAGGTGAGGAATTTATAGATAGTATGAATGGAATATGGGATGAAGGTGAAGAACAAATATGTTTAGAAGATGTCGATATATGTTTATCAATTGAAAAAGTCAGCGATTCTAATGAGAGTAAACTATTTTTTAATAGTAATAAGAAAATTGCAAGTTTTGAATTTTCATATTCTAGTTGTGGTATTGAATCTGTAAGTCATGGTACAGCTGATGGAGTCGGAAGAGCTATAGTAGTTAATAATAAATTAGTAAGTGGGATTGAAAAATCAATTATTAATGATATAGTTGATAACACAGTTAAACCAATTTTTACTAATATTATTTCTCCTATTATAGATAGGGCCAAAGAGACTAACTTTTTTACTAAAGGAATTATTGATAGAATAAAAGAAACAAAATTATATTACTCTCCTGAAAAAATTACAATGGATGCTAGTATTGCAGAAAGCAATCAATTACAAACAATGAGAACTCTTGATGAAACAGAAACGTATAGTTTAGATATGACAAGAGGACTTAGTGCGACTTACAAAATTTTTGACAATTTTACTTCCAAATATTCATTAGCAGTAGGAAGTGATCTTTATCATGATATGGAAAAATACAATATAACAAGAAATGAGATGTTATCTCAATTAAACCCTGGACTAGTAAAAGTAGTAAACGAATCATTTACAAATACCTATGTGCCCATTGTATTTGATTGGTTTAAGCCTACGTTTAGATATAATCCATCATATAGTTGGACTCTAGGGAATCCTAGTGATTTAGTTCAGACAAGTACAATTAAGAATACTAATAGTTTTGAAACTAAGTTTGATATTTCTCCGAAAGAATTTATGGAGATATTTTTTAAGCCCGAATCAAACAAGTCTTCAAATAAAAGAAAAAGAAGAGGATCTAGTTCTAATAAAAATAATCAAGATAAAAAAGAACCTATTTTTAAAGATATAAATAGTCCATTTTTAAAATCTTTTCTTTCATCTACATATTCTGTATTAGAGAAAATTTCAAAAATCCAATTTAATTATAGAATATCAAAAAGTCATACTCATTATAATGTATTAGCAAATCAGTATATTGATTATAATTTCAAGTTAGGATTAATTGAAGCTCCTAATAACATATCTTATAGTAATGTTGATGGGAATTTAGGATCTTTTGCTCATTCTTATAGCTATGATTATAGGTTTAGTATTCCAAGTATTAGTATTCTTCCTTCAGTTACATTAACGAGCTTAGAATTTAAAATAGATAGTAGCCTAACCATTCAGTCAACAGGGGTCCCATCTTCTAATAAAACAATAAGTTATTACCCATTAGGAGTTTATGGAGATCAAGGATTACATCTTCCATCATGGGGATTAACTTGGTCTGGATTAGAAAAACTTGATTTCATCAAAAATAATTTCAGATCCTTTAAATTTTCTCATAATGCTAAAGGTCATAAAGGATTAGTTTATCAAAATGGAGAATTAATTAAAAATGACTATACATTACTATTCTCACCATTAATTAAGTTGTCGAGTAGGACAAAAGGTGAAAATCCTATTGATTTTGAATTAGGATCTAGATATGGATTAGATATTTTTTATGAGGGGAGCTCAATAGAGCATGATATAAGCACTCAAATTTATAGTAAAATTGAATACAGTAGATCTAAAGGAATGTATATTCCTATTTTCTTTTTTAGAGATCTAGATTTAAAGAATACAGTAAGTTTTTCATTTAGTGCTGATTATGAAATATCAAGTAAATTAGTAGCATATGAGAAAATTGATAATAAAGATCAATTAATACTGGATGATACATCTAATAAAATTTCTGTTAGTCCTAAAATGAGTTATCAATTTTCCCAATGGGTAAATGGGAATATTTTTTATAAATATATTTTAATTGACGATATAAGTACTGGAGTAAGAGATGAGCAAGATTTTGGTTTTAATATTACAATTCAGATTAGAGGCTAGAGCTTGGCGATTATATATATATTAATATTATCTCAGCTAATATTTAGTCAAGATGTAGTTTATTTTAATGGGAATAGGGCTATGGAGCATCTTAACTATCAATGCTCATTTGGACCAAGATTCCCTGGAAGTAGTGGGCATGATGATTTTGCAGATTCATTAAAGCTTTTTCTAGATAATCTTGTAGAAGTTAATTTAGTCTATAATGATAGTATTATAAACCCATTGACTAATAAGGAAGTAGAAATAACTAATTTTCTTGCTAGGTTTAATCCTAGATCATCAGATAGAATAATGTTTTTAGCTCATTGGGATACAAGGGAGTTTGCAGATAAGGATAGTAATTTTAATAAGATCGAATTACCCAGCCCAATTGGAGCTAATGATGGAGCTAGTGGTATAGCAATACTTATGACGCTAGCTGAAATGTTATCAAAAAACCCCCCTTCAAACATAGGTGTAGATTTATTATTTTTAGATGCTGAAGATATGGGCCTTTATGGTGATTCTAATACTTGGGCTTTAGGTGCAAAAAGTTTTTCAAAGCATATTAAAAACCCATTACCTAAATATGCAATTTGTTTAGATATGGTTGGAGATAAAAACCAAGAATTTTTAATTGAAAAATTTTCTTATAACATTGCACCTGATGTTGTTAGAAAAGTTTGGGGTTTAGCAAATCAATTAGGATATAATCAATTTAAATATATTATGGGACAAGCCATTATTGATGATCATTACGTCTTATATAAAGAAACTGGCATTCCATCCATTGATATAATAGATTTTCAATATCCAGATAATACTAAGAATTATTGGCATACCATAGAAGATACTCCTGATAAATGTTCGGCTAAAAGTTTAGAAGCTGTGGGTACTGTAATAGCTACTCTTATATATTCTGAGGATCAAAAATAATGCCCAAATTTAAAAATTGGAATAAACTATCATTGATGGCAGATGTTAATACTCTTGAGAATATGACTGCTTATTTTCAAAATTTAATGTTAGGGTTAGAGGAAGATAATAGTAAGTGGGATTTATTTTTTAATTTTGAGGATCTTGATAAAGTATCAAGTATTATTAATAGCTTAAATGATAAATATGATTTTACTTATTCAATTGAAGATGTTGAGTATGATGATTGGCATTTAAAATGGAAAGATAATTTTCAATCAATTGAATTTAATAAGGACCTTATTGTAATTCCTGATTGGGATAACCAAGATTATAGCCATAAATATATTATAAAAATAAAGCCTGGGATGTCTTTTGGTACTGGCCATCACGAGACTACCTATCTTATGATTCAAGAACTATTAAAATTAAATATATCTTCAAATAAGAAAATTTTAGATCTTGGTTCTGGTAGCGGAATTTTATCTATTATAGCTAGTAAATTAGGTTTTCAAGCTATAAAGGCTATTGAATTTGATGAAGTATGCAAAAATGATATTGAATATAACATGAAAATTAATTTAATAAATCATAATGCTATTGATATTTCTTTTGAAGATGCAACAACCCTCGATAACTATCACTATGATGTTATACTTGCTAATATTGAAAAAAATATAATTATGGATCTTATTCCATTAATTAAAGTTAAAAATAGTAAGGTAATATTATCGGGTATATTAGTTAAACAGCAGCAGGAAGTATATATTAAATTAGTTCAAGAAGGATTTGAAAATATATTGATTAATAAAAAAGGTGAATGGGTATGTTTAATTGCAGATTATATTTAAAAATATTTTCATTTATTTTAATGATATATTTAATAAGCTCATGTACAAATGAGATTACTAATAATTCAGATTTACAATCACTTGAAATAGAAGACACATATATTCAATATGATAATGTGGGAATGTTAACAGCGAGAGTTGATTTTGTAGTTGGTTCCCCTATTGATGAGCTGTTGGGAGTAGATGTTCAATTTGAGCTTCCCAATGGTGATATTTTTAAAGAGCCACTTTATGATGATGGGACAAATGGTGATGTTGAACCTAATAATGGTAGCTATAATCTAAAAAAAGAATTAATTCTTAATAATTTAATATATGATGTTAGTTTTTTTGCATATACTGAAAATGATACTCTAATTAAACTTAATCAGTTAGTAGTTGGAAACTATTTACCTAAAATTAATCAAGTTTGTATGCCAGAATTATATACTATAAATGAAATGGAATCAGATACTTTTTATGTTTATACATCCATTAGCGATACAAGTGGAGTTAATGATATTAGATTAGTTAAACTAGAGCTTAAAAGGCTTCAAGGTTATGAAATAGGTAGTCTGCAGAATGGTGTATGTGAATGGGAAGAATCAGTAGATCAAGACTATATTGATTATGATATTTATCTTGAAGTTATACCTGAATATTCTCTAGATAGTAATTGCAATCCTATTAATGGAGGTATTCCTAATAACTATGTTTACGTCACTCCATTAGTTATAGATTCATTTAGTGAATGTGGTCCTCATGGTCCAATCTCTTTTAAATATATAGTTGAAGATTATTCTGGAAACATTGACACTTCAACTCATGAATTATTAATTTGTCATCCAGGAGAATGTGAATGATTTTATATATTTTAATCTCAATTACATTTCTTCAGGGAATTAATCTTCCATATGATTTTAATTTTAATAAATTATCTAATTATAGAAGTTCATCTAATGGTTTATCATCAAATACAATTGTTGATTTTGAAAGATATGCAGAGCAGTCAATATTTATGGGGACAACTAATGGATTGAACTTTGGATATTATGATTTTGATTTAGTTTATCATTTCGAGAATTTTTTAAATACTGATAATATGATTGAAGGTTCAAACTCATCGCTAATAGTTAAAGATGATATTATTGCAGTAGCAGGAGTAGAAATATCTGAAACATCTGCTGGTGATTTCCCCGGAGGAACTGGAATATCTTATTCACTTGATGCTGGTGAGTCTTGGTATTATATGCCTCAGTCAAAAGATAATTTATATCAAGATATTAATCAATGGGGATGTCCTTGGTCAGATAGTAATGAACTCTATAATAGCGAAAGTGAATGTGATAATAATTGTTTTAATTGCATCGAAGGTGATGGACAATGTGTAATGTATAATTACATATCATGGGGAGAGCAAAATGATATACGTAATTTTTCAGTAACCGTTGATGTCCAGAATATTACATATGATCTTGCTATACATGGTGATTATATTTATGCAGCAAGTTGGGCAGGTTCATTAAGAAGATTTAATTATATGATTGATAATCCGACTTGGGAGGTAGTTCCATTACCTATGGATAACCAAAGTAATCTTGATTGTAATTTTATTTCTTCATCATACCAGATTAATCCTATTGGAAATACTGTAACAAATCAAGATGGTGTAAAATTATGTGGATATGAATTTGATAATCATAAAGTATTTTCAGTTTCCTCAATTAAAGATACTCTATGGGTAGGGACAGCTGCAGGAATTAATAAAGGAGTAGTCCAGGATGATGATTGTATAAATTGGCAAAGATTAGATGCCGATGAGTATGGATTTTATGATGATTGGGTTATTGGTTTTGAGCATCAGGTTTTTGATGATGAAACTAATAGGATATGGGCAATTACATGGGATAGGAGGTATGATGGTTCTCATGAAATTTATGGAGGCCCTCCTAGTTATACAGATGATGGAGGTAAGACTTGGAATATAGTGTATGCTCTACTTGATAGAGAACCCTTTATTACTTATAATATTTCACCATATGCAGATAGGGTATATGTATCTTCTAACCAGGGTTTATTTGCGTCATATGATGGCTTTTTATGGGAGCATATAATGCAGAGTCAAACACAAAATGAAGCTGTTTTAGATGCTGAGTTTATTAATGAATTGAATCATTTATGGGTATCTTCTCAAGATAATATTGATATTGTAGATTTAAATTCAAATGAAAATTATATAGCATCATCTATTGGTGATATTAATCTTGATTTTTATGCATACCCAAATCCTATTATTGGAGAGCAGTTAATAAAATTTGTTTATAATGGAGAAGAACAAAATTTAAATGGACTGATTACTATATATGATTTCTCATTAGATAAAGTTATAGAAATTGAATCATCTGGGTGGACTACTTGGGATGGTAAAAATGAATATGGAAAGAAAGTGGCTAATGGAGTTTATATATGTAAGTACACTCATGTTAATAATAATACATATTCATTTAACATCATGGTTATAAATAAATGAAAAAAATATTTTTAATTACATTAACACTATCAATTTTATATTCTGATTATGCGGGAGGATATGCAGGATCAAGTTTTAGATTTGGAACTAGCGCAAGAGAAGTTTCATTATCGAATTCTTTGGTAAGTAATAATAATATAGGGTTTAATGCTTTTACCAATCCCAGCATTCTTGCATTTAATAAGGGAAAATATATTGGTAGCTCATTATTTTTATTATCTAATAATCGTAATATTCAAACCTTTACATATTCTCAAAGTTTGCCACCTAGCGCTGCCGCCGCCATATCTTTTTTTAGAGCAGGAACATCAAATATTATAGGTATAGATTCTAATGAGTATTTTACGGATGAACTTGGATATAGTGATGGATATGTGATGGTCTCATTCGGAATTGCATTCAATAATTATTTTTCTTTAGGAGTAAGTGCAAAAGCATTATTGCAAAGCTTCAATACAGTTGAAGAAGATTATAATTCAAATGGTATTGGTATTGATATTGCTAGCTTAATATCATTCCAAAATCTAAATATAGGATTTAAGGTAGAGGTGGGAAGGTATAATTGGAATCAAGAAATTGATGGCGAGAATGTTCAGTATCAGGAAATTATACCTACTCGTATTATAAGTGGAATATCTTATTTCCCATTTAAATCTTTGCTAATTTTATTTCAGCATGAATTGATGGATGTAGATATTTATAATACCCATCGTTCAAGTTTTGGTTTGGAATATAATATCGATGGAAGTTCTATTCCTATTTTTATAAGATTAGGACTTAGACAAAATGAATGGATTCGTTCAGATTCTTCACCATTTATTAATTTGGATCCTTCCTTTGGAGCTGGAATCCAAGTAATTCTTATGAATAAATTTATAATGAATATAGATTACGGCTTATTGCTAGATAAAATAGGAGTAAGTAACCTTATTAGCGTATTAATAGAACTATGATTAAAATTTTAATATATATTATTTTTTCATCTTTCAATCTTCATGCCATAGGATTTGATGCTCTTAATATTCCTTCTGATTCAATGGATATGTCGTTATCTGGATCGGGAATTGCATCGCAGTATTTTGAAACAACTAATCCATCATCTAATATTGAAGAATCTTCTAAAATAGGATTTTCTGCAAATAAATGGATTGTAGATATTAAAGGTAATTCTTTTTATTATATTAATAATGGCTATAAACTTACGTATTCTAATTTTAAAATTGATGGTATTGAATTAAGAAATAATAGTCCATCAGATTCTCCTTTAGATTTCATTGAATCTAATCTCCTATCAATTGGATTGTCAAAAGGATATAGTTTTTCTAAAAAAATCAAATTTGGCGTAGGTATTAAATATCATTATAACCAACTATTCATTGATAAATCTTCTGCATTAACTTTTGATTTAGGTATGCAAAATCAATTGATGAATAATTTCCAGATTGGAATATTGATTAAAAATCTTGGTTTGAACAATATAGATATTCCAACAACCTATGGAGTTGGCTCATCTTATTATCTTAAAAATACTAAAACTGAATTTTTAGCAGATTATATTTATTCAAAGCATTATAGTAGTGGAGTTAATTTAGGGCTAATACAAAGTATAAAAATAGTTACTTTAAATATTGGTTATTCCAAATTTTCTAATTTAAGAACTACTCTTTCTTCTGGATTTAAAATTAATCTTAATAAAAAATATAACCTTCTTTATTCACTATTATCTATACAGAATTCTAATTTTGGTCTTGCACATTATTTTGGATTTGAAATTTCTTTATAGAAAAATAATTCTTGATTGAGGAATTGCTCAATTATCCTTAAGTTTAGTAGATAATAATTCCCCAATAAAGAGGTATGTTTATGTTTAATATATTAGCTGTTCTATTATTTACACTTAGTTTTTCTCAATCACTTTTTATATCAGAATATTCAGAAGGAAGTAGTTACAATAAATATGTAGAGATTTATAACCCTACAGATAGTGATGTTGACTTATCAAATTATCAGATTTGGAAAATTTCAAATGGTGGAGATTGGGAGGAGGGTGCTGGAAATTCTCTTAGCTTAGAAGGCTCAATTCAATCATATGGAGTTTTTGTTATATGCCATACCAGTGTTGATGAGTCAATCATATCTATGTGTGATATTTTAAATGGTTCTCAGTCTATGAATTTTAATGGTGATGATGCAGTCGGGTTAGCATTTAATTTAGAGCTTATTGATCAAGTAGGGGATGCAGGAGATGACCCCGGTAGTGGCTGGGAAGTTGCAGGAGTTTCAGATGCCACAAAAGATCATACCTTGGTAAGAAAATCAAATATTATCATGGGAAATACAGATTGGATTTCAAGTGCGGGCTCATCAATGGAAGATTCAGAGTGGGAAGTTTATCCTCAAAATACTTTTAGTTTTCTAGGTTGGCATATTGATGGAGGAGGAAATATTATTACAGGTTGTACAGACCCTATTGCTACAAATTATAATCCAGATGCAACTTTAGATGATGGTAGTTGTGAATATCAAGCTTTAGAAGTATCAATCTATGATATCCAAGGTCAAACAGATAGCTCTCCTTATATTGACCAAATTGTTTCAACCAGCGGTATTGTAACAGGTGTCTCATATAATGGCTTTTTTATCCAAGATGGAATGGCTGAGTGGTCTGGTATATGGGTATATGGGATGTCTGATAATTTATCCGTGGGAGATTTAATCATTGTTACAGGTTCAGTATTAGAATATAATGATTTAACAGAGATATCTGCTATGTCTGTTGCAGTTGAATCTTCTAATAATGCAACTCCTACCCCTATTGTTTTAAATACGGGTGATATCGGAGAATCCTATGAATCTGTTTTAGTTAATGTCATGGGAACCGCAACAACAAATCCAAATGAATATGGTGAATGGAGTATTGATGATGGGAGTGGCGCGTTAGGGGTTGATGATAAATTATTCGCAGAAGCTGATGATTTGATAGAAGTTGGTAATCAGTATGTTGTTACTGGACCAGTTGATTTCACCTATGG
>CEQN01042799.1_pt1 | contig 10764 bp, 11 predicted proteins | sample 427011 | NCBI WGS metagenome assembly CEQN01 (sample SAMEA2621277, study PRJEB7988) | marine metagenome | biome: marine biome (ENVO:00000447); feature: deep chlorophyll maximum layer (ENVO:xxxxxxxx); material: "saline water (ENVO:00002010), including plankton (ENVO:xxxxxxxx)" | depth 120 m
TATCCAAGAACTTATAATCCAGTATTTATATAACGATAAACTAGGGTGTAATTTAAATAAAATACCACTATTTATTTGTTCACGATGTGAATCAAGTATGGATTACCTCGAACCGTATCTAGATTTTGTACAAGAACATGTATGCGAAACCTGTACAACCGAACTATTCGAACAAGCTAACAACTACAAGTATCACATTTAATCGTATTTGCGTATTCAATCAATTTATCTAGAAACATGATTACAGACTGATTCCATCCCCCAGTAGGATTTCTACTATCCAATCTTTCCCCTGGAATACTTCCATCCCATCCAATCATCGACACGTTCACTGTGTATTTATTTGTCTCTACATTACAAAGAATGAGACCTTTAAAAATCCCCTCCATTGCATCCCATTGATAAGTGCTGGGTTTGGATATACTTGTCCCGTCCATTTCGGAGATACGCATCTCCTGCATCTTCTGAAACAGTCGCCAAGTGGTATTGTACTTACACCCATCACCACCATATGTAACGATCAGAATCTCGGCATTCAATAACGCTTCTGTCTTTACTTGTTTGAAAAGGTCAAGAATTTCCTTATTACGTTCATCGACATGTTTGGCTCCAGAACCAACACCATAGTATTTCGTACTTCGTTGCATTTCATCCAGGATTGAGCGAATTTGACTTAGACACAGCACATCTCGTGTCAGTTGAATCGAAGTTCCGCTTTTATCTTGGTCATTGTTGCACGATGCCATTTACACATTAAATAATCCAAATACTTATAATTCAATTTTTATTAAAATTAAATATAAACTCTTGAATTAGTATAATGATAATTATTATAATGGAAATCAAAGACAATATTTTAAAGATAATAGACACGATCAATCTATTCTAAGCATAGCTAGAAAAAATACATGGCAGTATTGTGATACCCGACGAAACATATCCTCAGAACTATCTATGTAATGCTGATTTCTATACCGAATCTATGTAAAAAATCCCATTTTTAGCTACTAGAAACCAATCAGGTATTTCATATTAAAAAGTTAAACTTGATTTTTATTATTACGTATTTCTATATGAATACATTTTTTATTATCACCTAAATGTATTTTACCGCATCTACACGTTAGTGGTAAATTTTCCAAATCTTCATCAAAATAACGTAAAAAATTTTGTGTTCCACCAACATTACCGATATTAATATGATTACCAAATTGATTAATATTTAAAATTGGATCTCTTACTATAATATTGAAATCTAATACACATATTTTTATACCGTCAATATTAATAATCTTATTTGTGTATTTAATTCCATCTAATATAATATCTTCATCTTTAACATCATATTTGTTATTAATAATATAGTTCATTATATTAACTTGATCACTATAACTATTAAAGTTATAAGAATTCATTAGTTGATAAATTTTGGTAATAAATTCATGTGCTTTTGGTTTTATAATATAAAATCCGGAACAAATACCAAAACCAAGTATTTTACTACATTCTTCTGGAAATGCCCTATCTTCACCAATTTCTTTGGAAAAAATTAAATCATAATCTAAATTGACAAGAGGTTCTATATCTTTTTTAACAATTAAATCAATATCTATTGCAACAACAGGTTTATTTGTGTTTACTAATATATTTAAATTATTATTCATTCTAACAATATCCCACCAAGCATATTCAATTCCAAATGCTAAATTAACATTACACGTATTAAATATTTTGATAGATGCATTTTTACAAATATTTGTTGTATTTGATATCCACTTAGGTAGAATCGGTTCATATTTACTTCCATAACAAAATGTAGTAATATAATAATTCATTATTGTTATAATACAATTTTTAATCTTTATTATAATTTTCTAAATAATATTTTAAATATTATTTTATAATCCTTTTATTTTGTTATAACAACAGAAATAAATATCAGGTACAATATTGGTAATTCGTTATTTTAATTAGTTTATAATAACGAAGAATTGTATATAATGAAAGCAGTTGTCTTGGGTGCAGGGGGTTTTATCGGCGGACATCTAGTTACCAAATTGAAATCTCTTGGATATTGGGTGAGAGGAGTAGATATTAAATATCATGAATTTAAAAAAACAGATGCCGATGAATTTATTTTAGCTGATTTACGAGATAAATCAGCTGTTGAACTGATTATTGATAATACTATTGACGAGGTTTATCAATTGGCAGCTGATATGGGTGGTGCTGAATTTATTTTTACTGGAGAGAACGATGCTAATATTATGCATAATTCAGCTATGATTAATCTTCATGTATGTGAAGTCTGCGTAAAACGTGGTGTTAAAAAAGTTTTTTATTCGTCCTCAGCATGCATTTACCCGGAATATAATCAATTAGACCCTGACAATCCTAATTGCGAGGAATTATCTGCATATCCAGCAAATCCGGATTCTGAATATGGTTGGGAAAAATTGTTTAGTGAACGTATGTTTTTTGCTTTTCAACGAAATAAAGGATTAGATGTAAAAGTAGCACGATTTCATAATATTTTTGGACCTTATGGAACTTGGTGTGGTGGACGCGAGAAGGCCCCGGCCGCCATCTGTCGCAAGGTCGCAACAGCAGACAAAAAAATAGAAATATTTGGTGATGGAAATCAAACAAGATCCTTCTTGTTTGTAGATGAATGTGTAGAAGGCATTATTCGCCTAATGCAGAGTAATTTTAGTGGACCTGTAAATATTGGATCGGATGAGATAGTGACAATTAATCAATTGGTAGATATTGTCTGTGATATTGGAGAGAAAACACTAGAAAAAAAACATATCCCTGGTCCATTGGGAGTGAGAGGTCGCAATTCAGACAATCGTCTTATTAAAGATAAACTGAAGTGGTCGCCAAATAAGCCATTAAAGGAAGGGTTAATCAAGACATATGAATGGATACAAAATGAGTTAAAAAAAATTTAAAAATATACCAACAATATTTAAAATGCACTTTAGATTATAGTTTTAATCATTAAACTATACGGCTAGCGTAGTCTAATTAATTTATAATTCGTTATGATAATTTAAACAATTTAATTTATATTATTATAATGAATAAGAATAAAAATATTACAGTTATAGGTATAGGACGATTAGGACTTGGTTTAGCTCTTTTAATAGAAAAATCTGGTTATAATGTGTGTGGTGTAGATATATTTCCAAATTATGTTAAGACACTGAATGATAAATCATTTAAAACGAAAGAACCTGAGTATGAAGATTTACTTAAAAATAGTAAAAATTTTCATGCTACAACTGATTTATTAGAAGGATTAAATCACTCAGATATAATTTTTATTATTGTTCCAACACCCAATGGTGGAGGAGATAAATTTTATGATCATTCCATTTTATCAAATTTATTATTAAAAATTAATAAACATAAAATAAAAAATAAAAGCTTGATAATAGGTTGTACTGTAATGCCTGGATATATAAGGGATATTGCAAAGTTACTTATTAAAGATTGTGAAAATACAACAATAAATTATAATCCTGAATTTATAGCTCAAGGTGAAATAGTTAAAGGTTTTAGAACTCCAGATATAATTTTAATTGGAACAGAGGATGATACACTAGGTAATAAATTAGAAGAAATTTATAAAAATATAGCTGAAACAAGTCCAATATATTGTGTTTTAACACCAATAGAGGCTGAAATGGTAAAAATTTCGATTAATGGATTTATAACTACAAAATTATCATTTGCGAATATGATATCAGATGTTTGTGATAAATTAGGTGCAGATAAAAAGAAAGTTCTTAAATCTGTAGGCGGTGATTCTCGTATAGGAAATAAATATTTTAATCCGGGTTATTCTTTTGGCGGACCTTGTTTTCCTAGAGATACAAGGGCATTAAAACAAATAGTTGATTCAGTTAACATTAATAGTGATTTATTAGTAGCAACAACAGAATATAATGAGGAACATTCTATGTTTCAGACAAACCAATTATTAGAACAAGGAAAGGAAGAATATGTTATTGAGGATATATGTTATAAAGAAGGTAGTAAAATTCCTATTATAGAGGAAAGTGCAAAATTAAAAATAGCTAAAAATCTAGTTAAAGCTGGAAAGAAAGTCACAATAAGAGATGATTCTCATATGATTGATGAAGTGATTAAAGAATACGGTAATCTTTTTGATTATGAATTAAAATAATTTAAATAGAAAGAAAAATAATATTTATAATGTCTTATAAATATCATTACTTTAATAATGGAAATTATCCAATATTAATTACAAAAAAAACACTGGATATTACACCATATACTTTTCAGCGCAATGGACAAATGTGGGAAACAGAATCTATACACCAATTTTTTTCGTGTGTTGATAACAAATCGTATAATATTATTGATATAGGTGCTCAATCTGGATTGTATTCATTATTTGCAAAATATTTACCCAATTCTACATTTTATTCATTTGAACCATTTATTGATACATTCAATTGCTTAAATGATAATTTAAAATTAAATAATATTAATAATGTTAAAACATTCAATTTAGGAGTATCTGATAGTTTAGGGACAAACACTCTAAATACATCTATTGGTCATAATGGTTTGCATACAATGGGTAATCCATTAAGATTTCATGATATAAACCCAATAACAATTACTACTACTACATTAGATGATTTCTTTTTTAATAAAAAAATTCCAGTCAACTTTATTAAAATTGATACTGAAGGATGGGAATATAATATTTTAAAGGGTGCTCAAAATACTATAAAAAAATATAAACCTGTTATACAACTTGAGTGGAATCTTACAAACATGAAACAATGTAGTGTTAATGAACAAGATTTGTTGTCTTTATTAAACAATCACGGATATTATGAAAAATCGACTACCAATGAAGAAAAACTATTTTATCCACGGGATAATTTATAAAAAAAAATTAAAATTTCTATTAACTGTTCCGACAATAAAATATTTATCAGGAAATGCATATTTATATTTTTCATCATTGTTAAAATATGCTTGTGTAGGAGAGTCACCTAATGCTCCCAATATATCATAATGTTTAGTTACCAATTCAACAGGATAAGTAATGTTATAACCATAGCTTCTAAAATATTGAACTAATTTATTTTCACCTTGCCAAGTATTTTGTGTATAATTAAGTTTTGATATTATTTTGTTATCTATTGGTGGTGAAAATACATAAGTATCCCATCCTCCACCCTGAAAAAATATTTTCTCATTTTTATCATTATTCAAATATATACCATTTATATTCTCTTGACAACAATCATCACCATTTAGTTTTTCACAGTAATATGAATGTCTTACTGCAACTAATAATCTTTTATATAAATGTTTTTTTTCTATTTTCTCAAATCCACTGCATAATAAAACATCACTATGAATCAACGCTACTATTTCATCTTTAAAGTTATTATTAGCATATTCAAATAAATCTTTATAAGTATATTGTTTACCTATAAGGACTGTTTTTATTTTACTTTTATCAAAATTTAAATAATTATATAATTCTTTAGATTCATTTCCTTCCAAAAATAATACTACTTTAGTTACAAATTTTTTTTGAGTATTATTAATCAAACATTCATTTATTTCAAGTTGTCGTTTTTTGTTATGACATCTATAATATTGACATAATAATATCATATATATTATTCGTTTGGTTTTAATATTAATTATATTACGCATTAATATAATGAGTATACCACACAATGTTTCGTGTTTTTGGAAGCATTCATCACGTGAAATTAACACTGCTAGAATTAATCATTTTAATTCACTTGGATTGGATATTAAGGATAAATGTATTTTAGAAACAGGTTGTGGTGGTTGTGGTGATTTTACTATTAATTTACTAAATCATACAAAAAATATTACTTTAAATGATACAAGACAGGACAATATTAATTTTATTAAACAAAGGATACAAATAGATTTGAAATCAAATAATTGGGATTTAAACAAACCTTTGAATACAGAAGAACAATTCGATGTAATTTTTTCTTATGGAACAATTTATCATTTACATTATCCAGATCAAGCAATAAAAAATTTATCAGAGAAATGTAAAGATTTTTTGATTATATCTATGCAAACAAATGGAGCAGATAATGGTATGTATCTATGTGATGAACAGGGTTTTGACCAAGCAACTGAAGGTAAAGGATGTCGTTGTGGTCGAAATTGGGTAAAAAATGAGTTAAAAAAACATTTTAAATATGTTTATATTCCTGTTTCTCAACCAAATCATCCAGACTTTCCATCAAATTGGGAACAACATAGACAACCTTTGCCTGGGACAGTTAGATTTGTTATAATTGGTTCTCATAAGGAATTAAATAATCCTAATCTAACAACCGAACTGCCAGTTTTTTATAAATAATTTGTGTATTTAAGTTTAGATAATTCTTGTATTTAAGTTTAAATGATGTTTACATTAATAACATACAATCCAATTTTTTCTTGGTTTATGCCAAAAATTATTATAATATACCTCACCATCACTTAATAATGCAGCAATATAACTAAAACTGCTGATCGATGTAACTAATATATCAGCCGCCACCATTCCTATAAAAGTTTTACATATATCTTCATTAATATGTAAAGTTACATCAATATTTTCATAAACTTTGAAGTCTTCTAATTTTCCCTGTGAATAAATATGAAAAAGCAAATTTTTATCTTTATACTTTTCTCTTATTATTTTTATAATATTTAAATAATAGGAATCTGGTGTATTGGCCCCTTGTATTCTATTATCACATTGATTTGGTCTTCTAACGTGAACAGCCACATTTATTTTATCATTTTTAAAAATATTTCTTTCTTTATTTTGCCAGAAATAACTTTTTATCAAGCTTAGATCTTCTGAACTACAAGCAACATCTATATTTTCTTCAAACCATTTCATAACAACAGTTCCATAATCAATTTCTTCTGCTTTATTATTTGTATCATTTTCTATATTATTTTTAATATTCATTAATTTTTCAATATTATCAATATACTTTATGTCATTATCATAATTATGCTCCATATTTTTTATAGGTCTATACACAAAATTTAGATTATGATGTGTGCAATAAATCATAGTTTGTATGATTTTTTGGTATTGTGACCCAAATCCATCACTAATTGTGATAGATGTATATTTTTTGTCTATTAAACTATTATTATTCATTTGTAACGAAATATAAGTAATTATATTTATATGTATAATTTATTTAAATATACTATAATTTTACATATTATGATTATATTTATTCCGCTTGGAGGTATAGGACAAAGATTCAAAGATAATGGTTATACTAAACCCAAAGCTTTAATAAATGTTTTTGGAAAACCTATATTGTATTATTTATTAGATAATCTTAACGCAAAAGATAATTTAATTTATATATCTTATAATATTGAATATAAATATTTTAGATTCGAAGATATGTTAAAAAAATCTTATCCTAACTTTCATTTTAAATTTTTTTGTTTGGAAAAAAATACAAGAGGAGCAGCTGAAACTATCAAAATATCACTAACACATCTAAACAATAAGGATTGCCCTATTTTATGTTTAGATGGTGATAATTTTTACGATATAGATATTATTAATTTATGGAATGGACATAATAGAATATTTACAGTAGAAGATATAAATAAAACACCTATTTATTCTTATATTAAAAAAAAAGATGAATATGTTACAGAAATAATCGAAAAGGAAAAAATATCAAATTCTGCGTGTACCGGTGCTTATGGATTTTCTTCTTACAAGCAATTATTGAAATATAGCACATTACTTATTGACAATAATAAACTACAAAAAGAAGAATTTTATACATCAAGTGTTATAAATTTAATGATAAAAAATAGTATATTATTTGATTCTTTCAATTTAGCAAAAAGTAATTGGACGTGTCTAGGAACACCAATTCAAATTCGCACATTTTGTAATAACTATCCATTGTTTTCTTGTAAAGATTTAACACTAAAAATTAAAAATAAAAGAATATGTTTTGATCTTGATAATACATTGGTTACTTATCCAAAAATAAATGGAGACTATAGAACAGTGGAACCTATACAAAAAAATATTAATTTATTAAAATATATTAAAAAATTAGGAAATACAATAATTATTTATACGGCACGAAGAATGAAAACTCACCAAGGCAATATTGGAAATGTGTTTGCTGATATAGGTTTAATTACTTTTGAAACATTAAAAAAATTTGATATACCATTTGATGAAATATATTTCGGAAAACCGTATGCCAATTTTTATATAGACGATTTAGCAATAAGTTGTTATGATGATATTGAAAAAAATTTAGGATTTTATATGGATAAAATAGAACCTAGAAAATTTAATTCATTGGAAACAACAAGCATTGAAACTGTAAAAAAAATATCGGATAATTTATCCGGAGAAATATTTTATTATAAAAATATACCTCCTTGTATAAAAGATATTTTTCCATTATTTATAGATTATGATCAAAATAATAAATGGTATATAATTGAAAAAATAAATGGATTAACAGTATCAACATTATATGTATCTGAATTATTAACAACAACCAATTTAATTACAGTTATGAATACAATTAATAGATTACATAATTCAAAAAATGTAGATGAGAGTTATGTTGATATTTATTCTAATTACTCTGAAAAACTCACAAAAAGATATACTAATTATGACTATTCCCCGTTTGAAAAAAGTGAAAGTATGTATAATTATTTAAAAACTGAATTGGATAAATATCAAAATAAAAAATTAGGAAAACAAACAATTATTCACGGAGATACTGTTTTTACCAACATAATTATTAACGAACACGAAAAAATTAAGTTGATTGACATGAGAGGAAATTTAAATGGAACGCTTACATTATATGGGGATTGGTTATATGATTGGTGTAAATTATATCAATCTCTGATAGGATATGATAAAATATTGTTGAATAAAAATATATCAGAAAACTATGAAACGGAAATGTTGTCATGTTTTAAAACATATTTTTTAAATAAATTTAGTGCGGATGATTTCAAAAATCTTAAATTAATTACAAAAAGTTTATTATTTACATTGATACCTCTACACAATAATGATAAATGTACTAGTTACTATAACTTAATTTTCTCGAAATATCTAGAATAATGATATCATTGTTGAAATTATAATTGCTTTAATTATTCAAAATAGCGTTATAAGCATTATTCCACCAAAGAGTTTTTTCAGGGTCACTTTCTTTTCCCATACGTTCGAGATGTATTAAACAATTGTCGTAAACAAGAACTCTAAATCTTGGTTTGTAATTTTTACGAAAAATTACAGGCAAATATTGAATGTCAGTAGTTATATTATGAGGGGTGCATTCTAATGAAGAAAACCCATCATAATTTTCATTACCATTTGTTACCATTTGTCTTATTTTTCTATTTTTTTTATCTTTTTCTATCCAAAAATAACTTTCTCCTCCTGTATCTATCCAGTGACTATTATTATTATATAAACATTTTATATTCTTATTATATAAAGATGACCATAAATTACTATTTTCCATTAATGTTTTATTATAAATAATAAAGCCTTGCCAAAAATGGTTCATTCTATCAGGTAAATGGAGTGCGTTAAATCTAATTTCTCCACAAATTTCATAATTTTTTACATATTCTTCTATATTAATATTTTTAAATGGAAAGATATCATTTTCCATACAAACAAAAATATCTGTAGTGTTGTCTCTTATATAATTTTCATATACCCATTGTGAAGCAATACCAAAAGATTCACCTGCTGAACAAAGTCGTCTTGGTTTACCATTAAAAATTTCAGGGACTTCAATTGGTTCCACATCTAATTGTTTCCATTTATCACGCATTATTTTTCTATTATCTATAGTATATCCGTCCACGTAACCATATATCTTTATTTTGGAGCCTTCATTTACCTTAAAAAATTTTTTTATCAATGTAACTTGTTGTTCCATAAATATAATACTATCTCTATGAGCTAATATTATATTTACTATCATTATAAATATAAATATAATATTATTTAAGTATTAATATAAGATATATTTTTTCAATAAATCATTCACCTTTAAATTATACCCTTTTGCATTAAATAGGATATTATTAGTTGTTGATATTGGTCCCCAAATCCATCACCAATACCAATATGTATATATTTAACATTTGTCATATACTATATGCTTTGGGTTTTATGATACAATTCCACAATTACTAAGATACTCATTATAAAGACAAAACAGGTTAAAAACGATAAATAATAATATACATCTTAAACTATATGAATGACCTATATATAGTCTACTCTTATCATGTTGGTAGAGACAATCCACCTAAATATATTATTGGTACCTATACATCATTAGATGAAGCAAAACAACGATTATACTCATATGGCGAGTGTCCATTCTTTACACTTAACACAGGTGCACTCAAATCCAGCGATGGATATGTTAACTTCATTAATAAAGTACCTATAGGAGACTGCATGACAGAACTTTTCACAAATACTGTCAATATAGATAATGAATAGTACTCATGATAATAGTATATTAAGAACAATCACTATCCACCATATCTTTCACTAAATCATCAAAACTATATTTCGCCTTCCATCCTAATGTATTATATGCCTTAGTAGCATCACCTAATAATTCATCTACTTCTGCCGGACGAAAATATTTCTCAGAAATAAATATTAAT
>CEQN01175208.1_pt1 | contig 10763 bp, 10 predicted proteins | sample 427011 | NCBI WGS metagenome assembly CEQN01 (sample SAMEA2621277, study PRJEB7988) | marine metagenome | biome: marine biome (ENVO:00000447); feature: deep chlorophyll maximum layer (ENVO:xxxxxxxx); material: "saline water (ENVO:00002010), including plankton (ENVO:xxxxxxxx)" | depth 120 m
GTCGTAATTAATTTCAACTGTTTCTGTTGCATGATGAGGGTGAATGCCTGCAGATATGAAGTATTTCTCAGGCGAAATATTTTGAATCTGCTTAATAGGATCAAGATCAGCCAAGCTTGCACAAAGTAAAACAAATTTTTCTACGCCTTCTTGCTCAGCATTATTTATTACTTCATGTAAATTATGCTTAAAAGACTCATGTGTAAAATTACAACCAATGTCTATAAATCCAGCCATTTTTAATTTCTTTCTATTACAATAATGATGTAATTATCTATCAATATGAACCAATTTGAACAATTTCAAGCAGCTTTAGATCTGACGAAAGTTTCAGATACTGTTTTTTCCTTTTCGCCTGACCCAAAATATTTTGTTGGTAACACACCTCATGGGGGATATCTTCTAGCGTTAATGAATAAAGCGATGACGAAAGTACTCCCTCATCCTAGTGCGATTAATTCAAATGTATATTATCTAGATAGAACTGAACCTGAGCCTGCTGAGCTGCATGTCGAAGTTTTTAGAACGTCAAGAGGATCTTCAATGGGTCAAGTTAAATTGATTCAGAATAAAAAAATAACATGCTTGTATTCTTCTTTATGTTCTGATTTCGAATACATGAAAGGCCATTCTGGTCTTGAAACTTCATTGCCAGAAATAATGCATTCAGTCTCACAAGATGATTTTAAAGTGATGAATTATGAGAATTTTAAATTAGGTTCAACACCTTCATTTATTCAGCAATTACATATGTCAGTTCATCCAGATCATGCATGGTGGGATAGAGAGATATCTACTGATGTAGCTGAAGCTCGTTGTTCTGCATATTTGGAGCTAAAAGGAGGAATTGCTGATACCTTTGTCCTTTCATATCTGGCAGATATCTTGCCGCCTGTTGTTCAAAATAAATATGGCCCCTTGGGCTGGATTCCTACGCTTGCACTCACTTGTAACATTCGTCAACTTCCTCAAACAAACTTATTATTTATTGATGGTCTTGCAAAAGACATCAGTAATGGATATTTTGAGCAAGATTGCTATATATGGGATATGAACGGAAACTTAGTTGCTACTAGTAGACAGCTAGCAAAAATCTTAAAATCAGAAGAAAAAATTTCTTCATAATTACAAAAGGAAACCAAATGAAATTTACTGGTACAAAAAATTATGTGTCAACTGAAGACCTCAGTATGGCTGTTAACGCAACTATAGCACTGGAAAGACCTCTCATTATTAAGGGCGAGCCTGGAACCGGTAAAACATTGCTTGCAATAGAAGTAGCTGAATCACTTGGAATGGAATTAATTGAATGGCATATCAAGTCCACTACAAAAGCATCTCAGGGACTTTATGAATATGATGCTGTGACTAGGCTCAGAGATTCTCAGTTAGGGGACGAAAGAGTTAAAGATATTAAAAATTACATAAAAAAAGGTAAGTTATGGGATGCTTTTGAATCAGATAAACAAGTTGTTTTACTGATTGATGAAATAGACAAAGCTGATATTGAATTTCCAAATGATTTATTGCAAGAGCTCGATCGCATGGAATTTTACTGTTATGAAACAGGTGAGACTATCAAGGCTAAAAAAAGACCTTTAATTATTATTACTTCTAACAATGAAAAAGAGCTTCCTGATGCATTTCTTAGAAGATGTTTTTTTCATTATATTCAATTTCCGGATCGCCCTACTATGGAAGGAATTGTTAAAGTGCATTATCCCAAAATAAAGAAAGCGCTTGTGAAAGATGCTCTTGATCTCTTTTTTGATGTTAGAAAGATTCCAGGAATGAAGAAAAAACCTTCCACTTCTGAATTAATTGATTGGTTAAAACTTCTTATGTCGGATGAGCTCCCTGATGAGATTTTAAAGAATGCAGATACATCTAAAGCAATACCACCTTTATATGGCGCATTGCTTAAAAATGAACAGGATGTTCAGCTCCTCGAAAGACTTGCATTCATGTCTAGGAGAGATCAAGCAAAATAAATGCTCATTAATTTATTTCATACCGTTCGATCATCTGGTGTCCCATGTACATTAAGGGAGCTACTTGATTTATTGGGTGCACTAGAGAAAAATCTTGCTTTTGCCGACATGGAAGATTTTTATTTTCTTTCGAGAACTATTCTTGTTAAAGATGAAAAAAATTACGATAAGTTTGATAGAGCTTTTGAAATATACTTTAAAGGCATAGAAACATTAGAAGATATATTTGAAGCTTTAATTCCTGAGGATTGGTTGCGCAAAGCATTTGAAAAAGAATTAGACCCAGAGGAATTAAAAAAAATTCAATCTTTAGGCGGCTTGGAAAAACTACTTGAAGAATTTAAAAAAAGACTTGAAGAGCAAAAAGAAAGACACGAAGGTGGAAATAAGTGGATTGGAACCAATGGTACATCTCCATTTGGTAACAATGGCCAAAATCCCGAAGGTGTAAGAGTAGGTGGTGAGGGCGGTCAAAAGAAAGCAGTTAAAGTTTGGGAGCAAAGACAGTTTCAAAATTTGGATGATTCAGTTGAGATAGGAACCAGAAATATTAAAGTTGCTCTTAGAAGATTAAGAAAGTTTGCACGCCAAAGTACAGACTATGAGTTGGATATGGATGGCACAATAAAATCTACCGCCAGAAATGCAGGGATCCTTGATATCAATATGATTCCTGAAAGAACAAATCATGTTAAGGTTTTAATCTTTTTTGATGTTGGTGGATCTATGGATCCGTATATTAAATTATGCGAAGAGCTCTTTTCGGCTCTTAAGACGGAATTCAAGCATTTAAAATATTTCTACTTTCACAATTGTGTTTATGAGTCTGTTTGGGAAGATAATAGAAGGAGAACCCAAGAGAGATTCCTAGTGCAAGATATTATTAATAAATATAGCGCTGACTATAAAGTTATTTTTGTAGGCGATGCGACTATGGCTCCTTATGAAATCACTAACGCTGGAGGAAGTATTGAGCACTGGAATGAAGAGCCTGGTGGTGCAACCATCAAACGTTTGTGCGAGCATTTTGATAGAGTGGCATGGTTGAACCCTGTTCCGGATGACCATTGGGACTATACCTCTTCTTTATGTATTATTAGAGAGCTGATGGATAATAGGATGTTTCCATTAACTTTAAAAGGACTAGAAGAGGGGATGTCAGAATTATCAAAATGAATTCAATTAATACTTCATCAAGCAATGGAATTAAATGGGGACCATTTACCCTAAGAATCCCTTTCATTCATATTAAATTTAGAGCGCCAGAATTCCTTCAGGGCCTTGTAATTTCTGGAGCTACTGCTTTTGCAGCTGCTCCTTTAGCTATGAAACTTGGCTTAAACTTTGAAGAAGCCGTAGCTCTGAGTATGGTTGCAGGCACTTTTATCTCAGCTGGTCCTTTAATTTTTGGAGAGCCTATGGCGCCTGGATGGGTTACGCCAGCAGTTCCAATAGTAATGGGAGCATTGGCCGCAGCTGGTTATTACGGAGTTCCTACTGAAGGCTCAGATATTTGTGTTGATGGTGTATGTAGATATAACCCAGAAGCCTTTCAATTCATGGCAGCAATGTGTTTTGAATTTACGGCTTTAATTTTAATTCTTGGTTTAACTGGTTGGGGTAAATTATTGGTTGAAAAAATACCAAATGGATTAAAAGCTGGAATTATCTTAGGAGCAGCTTTGGCAGCATTCTACCAAGTATTTTTTGAAGATTTTGATGCATATCTTTTGCAACCCGTCTCTATGACAGTAGCAATTATTCTATGCGTTATTACTACTTTTTCTAATCCGTTTAAAAAAATCGCTGCAAAGAATAAATTTTTTGAAGTCATTGGTTCCTTGGGTTTATTACCAGGCTTTGTGATTGCAGGTTTGGTGGCTTTCTTTTTGGGCGAATTGACTTTTAATATTGAGTGGGGTTTTAAAATTCCAGCTATCATGAGCTTAATTGAGAAAACTTCCCCATTTTATATCGGATTGCCTACATTACAGATGTATATTGATGCATTGCCCTTAGTGATGATTGGCTACATGCTGCTTTTTGGAGATCTAGTTACTGCAACAGAAGTCTTAAAAGATGCTCAAAAACATCGAGATGATGAGAAGCTACCGATTGATCTTAATAGGTCGCATCTTTCTGTAGGGATTAGAAATCTATTGGCTTCATTGATTAATCCTTTTTTTCCAACTCAAGGAGCTCTTTGGACAGGAGTTCATGTTGTTGTAGCTGAACAATGGAAGAAGGGGCATAAACATATGCCCTCAATCTTTGATGGAATTGGCTCATATTATTTAATGGGCATCCCATTTTTGTATTTTACTCTGCCTTTTGTAACTCTTATGCAGCCATTGATGGTCATGGCTCTCACCTTGACATTGATCTTAACGGGTTTTGCTTGTGCTTATGTCGCCATGGCAATTCCAAAAAAGAATTCCGAAATGGCAACAGCTCTTCTTATAGCATTCTTCATCACTTTTTATAGTGCCTGGGTAGGACTTCTAATAGGTTTGTTGTTGGCAGTTTTTGTTGATGGATTTGAAGAAGAGGCTGCATGAGTCAATTTGCTCTTGAGATCACTGATCTTAAAAAAATATATGATTCAAATGTTGTTGCCTTAAAAGGAATCAATCTTTCTGTAAAAAAAGGAGATTTCTTTGCATTGCTTGGACCAAATGGAGCTGGAAAATCTTCTACAATCGGAATCATTGCTTCATTGGTTACTAAGAGTGCTGGTAAAGTAAAAATCTTTGATATTGATACAGATGAAAATTTTCCACAAGCAAAGCGTATGCTTGGAGTTGTTTCACAAGAAATAAATTTTAATAATTTTGAGAAAGTAATTGATATTGTTACAACTCAAGCGGGCTTTTATGGTATTCCGCTAAAAGATTCTCTGCCAAAAACTGAGTTAACTCTTAAACGTCTTGGCCTTTGGGAAAAGCGTAATGAGCAAGCTCGAACATTATCGGGGGGATTTAAGCGAAGATTAATGATTGCAAAGGCATTAATTCATGAGCCAAAACTTTTAATACTCGATGAACCTACAGCCGGGGTCGATATAGAACTCAGACGAGAAATGTGGGAGTTTTTAAAAGAGATTAATGCACAAGGTACTACCATTATTTTGACCACTCACTACCTGGAAGAAGCAGAGCAATTATGCAAGAACATAGCTATTATTGACCATGGTGAGCTAGTTGAAAACACTTCAATGAAAGATCTTTTAAGCCGGCTTGACGTTCAAGGGTTTGTTTTGGATGTAGAGGAGTCTCTAGATCAAGCACCTTCTATTGCTAATTTTCCAATTACTCTTGAGGATTCAACAACCTTAAGCGTCGTGATTCAGAAAGATCAATCTATCAACCATCTCTTTGATCAATTATCAGCCCTTGGTATAAATGTCTCATCAATGCGAAATGAATCAAATAGGTTGGAAGAAATGTTTATTGAAATGGTTAAAAAGAATTAAATATGACAAGAAGAAATGAAATATTGGTTTCTTTGATAACTCTTATTAGAAAAGAGATTAAACGCTATTTAAGAATTTGGGTGCAAACATTAGTACCACCTGCAGTTACCATGTCATTGTATTTTGTAATTTTTGGATCCTTAATTGGTCCAAGAATCGGAACCATGGACGGGCTCGATTATATTCAGTTTATGATACCTGGATTAATCATGATGTCTGTCATAACGAACTCATATGCAAATGTTGTTTCTTCTTTTTACTCTGTTAAATTTCAAAAATCCATTGAAGAGTTACTTGTATCTCCGATGCCAAATTGGGCCATATTGGTTGGCTTTATTATGGGTGGAGTTTCTCGTGGTGTTCTGATTGGCTGTATAGTCTTTTGTGTCAGCCTTTTCTTTTACCCATCTTTTACAATCGTTAATCCATTGCTAACAATCTCTGTTTTATTTTTAACCGCTGTATTGTTTTCATTGATGGGTTTTATTAATGCTATTTTTGCAGATAGTTTTGATGATATTTCCATCATTCCCACTTTTGTCCTTACACCCTTAATTTATTTGGGAGGTGTATTTTATTCTATCAACATACTTCCTGATATTTGGAGAAATATCTCTATGGCAAATCCAATGTTATATGTTGTAAATACTTTTAGGGAAGGGATGCTAGGAGTAAGTGATGTATCTATTCCATTTGCATTGACAATGATTATTTTTTTTATAGTTATGCTCACTTCAGCATGTTTATTTCTTCTGCATAGAGGAGTTGGAACTCGTCAGTGAAGATTAAATATCTCGGACAGCAATCCACCCCAAAACTTGATTCTTACTCTCCAGATTTTTTAGATTCTATTCCTCGAAATAATCAGCATTTAAATCAATTTTTTGGATTGGATTATTGGAATGCTTATGAATTCTCATACCTAAATTCTAAAAATCTTCCAGTGATCGAGGCTTTAGAAATCAAAATTTCAATGCACTCTTCGCTTACAGTTGAATCTAAGTCATTAAAACTCTACTTAGCATCTTTTTATAATAAAAAATTTAATGATTCCACTAGAGCATATAACTTAATTGAAAGAGACTTAAGTAAACTTTTAAACTCTTCAGTATCTGTTAAAAAACTAAATAGATTTGATGAAGCTCCTAGCTCTACCCTTATTACAAGATTTAAAAATAAAGTCCCAAAGAATAAGGTTACTCACTTTCAAGGTTTCAGATCTATATGTCCTGTCACGTCTCAACCCGACTGGGGTAATATTTATATACACTCTATATCTGATCCCCTGGATTCAAAAAAATTAATTAAATTTTTGAAATCATATAGAAATAAAGGTGATTTTCATGAAGCTTGTATTGAATCTATTTTTATATCACTGCGAGATGATTTTGAAATTGATGATTTGACTGTGTATGGAAAATTCTTAAGAAGAGGCGGTATTGATATCAATCCCATACGATCCACTTCAAGGAAGCTAATGTTTAAAAATTTTAGGGATTTTAGTCAGTAATTGCTTAATCTAAGAGAGTCAAAATTTTGTTTCTGACTTCTTTTTCTATTTTTAGATGCCCCTCGACATTTGGATGAATTCCATCAGCCTGCATAAGATTTAATGAGACCATTTCTTTTATTGAACCCTCAATAAGAGTCAAATCATATTCTGCAGCTAATTCAATATACATGCTCTTAAAGTTGTTCGTATATTTTCCTCCATAATTTGGAGGAAGCTCAACTCCAATAAGAGCAACATTAGCTCCTCCTTGAAGAGACATTCTAATCATCTGATCCAGATTTTCTTTAATTACCTTTTTAATAGACATTCCTCTCAATCCATCATTTCCACCTAGCTCTAAAATTACAAGATGTGGTTTATGCTCATTAAGTAGTTTTGGAAGTCTATAAAGACCTCCAGATGTTGTATCGCCACTAATACCAGCATTAATAATTCTTATATTAATATTGGTAGCATTTAAATTCCTCTCAAGAACTGATGGCCATGATTCTTCTATTTTCACTCCATATCCAGCACTCAAACTATCTCCTAAAACAACAGCAATATATTCTTTGTTTTTGAATTGATCGGATGAATTTACTGACGAAGAAAGTGACAGTAGAATACCTAAAAGCAAAGCTAAGGATATCTTGAGAAATTTAATTTTAGAAGTTAAGAACATCACAAAAGAAGTTAACAGCCCAGAGGGACTTTTGACAATAGTTAAAGATATTAATTTATCAGTTGAGCAAGGCAAACCTATATCTTTAGTGGGTCCATCTGGATCTGGAAAAACCACACTCTTAGCTATTATGGCAGGGCTTGATTTACCGACTTCTGGAAGTGTGACTCTGTTGGGATCTAAAATTACATCTCTTGATGAAGATAAGAGGGCGCAAATCAGAGGCAAAGATGTTGGCTTTGTTTTTCAATCATTTCATTTAATGCCAAGATTGACTGCTCTGGATAATGTAATGTTACCTCTTGAGATTTCAGGAGATCCCCGTTCAATGGATAAGGCTCAGGAAGCGCTTAAGCAAGTTGGATTATCTAAAAGGGCAAAGCACTTTGCAACTCAGCTCAGCGGCGGTGAAAAGCAGCGTGTTGCTATTGCAAGATCTATTGTAAACAAACCAAAAATTTTATTTGCTGACGAGCCAACCGGCAACTTAGATCAAAAAAGTTCAGGCTCCATAACGGATCTTTTATTTTCACTAAATGAATTAATACAAACTACCTTGGTTTTAGTAACCCATGATTTATCTTTAGCAGATAAATGTGATGAAGTTTTTGAGCTCTCAGAAGGACATCTATTGTGATTAGAGGCTTTATATATGGCTTAAAAAAATTTAGGTCAGAGATTCTTAGTGGTGACTTACTCATATTATTTTTTTCAATTGTTTTAGCTGTTACATCGATCTCAAGTGTTGGTTTTTTGGGTGACAGACTTCAATCTTCCATTCAAATGCAAGCTTCAAGCATTTTAGGCGCAGATCTTGTATTGCGTTCAGCATCTGAAATCGATTCTAAATATTTAGATTTAGCTGAAGCGAATGATCTAATTTCAGCTCAGACAGTTACATTTTTAAGTATGGTAATAACAGATGACGATAATCTTTTAACTTCTATTAAGGCTGTAACAGAATTATATCCACTAAGGGGAGAATTACAGGTAGTTAATTTTGATGGTATTCCAATTCAGCATTCAGGTTCACCCAGCTCAGGTTTCATCTGGATAGAAAAAAAAGTCTCTGAATCTTTAGGCTTAAATCAATTAGATAAAGTTTCTATCGGCAATAAAAATTTAATAGTTGATGGCATTATTGAAGATTATCCAGATAGAAATTCAAGCTTTGTTGGTTTTTATCCAATTGCAATTGTAAATATTAATGATGTTGATGAGATGGGAGTCATTCAAACTGGTAGCAGAGTTGTTTATAGAAAGCTTTTTTCAGGTTCTCAGGATGACCTTGAGCGTTATGAAAAAGCTCTTGTATCAATACCAGATAGTATCAGAGTTCAAAATGCAGTGGACGTTGGTGATAATCTTGGAGAAGATATTGCTAATTCAACAACTTTCTTCAGTTTAGCCAGTCTTTTTACAATAATCATATCTGTTATTGCAGCTATGATGGCAGTTAGAAGGTATGCAAGCAGAAATCTTCTTCATACCTCATTGATGAAGGTTTTTGGTGCGTCAAAGTCATTTATTTTAGGCTATCAAATAATGCAGCTTACATTAATAGTTATTACTGCATCGATGCTAGGATTGATTTTCGGATATGCATTGCAGCATCTTCTGTTATCTACTTTACAGGGTATTATCAATGCTGATTTACCACCGCCTTCGTCTCGACCAGTAATACTTGGATTCATCACAGCTGCTTTTGTTATTTTCGCAACAGCATCTCCATATTTAAAAATTCTTAGTGAAACAGAGCCAATAAGAATCCTAAGAAATGATTTTAATATCAAGTTATCAAGCAATCTCACGATTTACTTTGTTGCTTTTTTTACAATGTTTGGATTTCTAGGAATTTTATTTCAAGATATAAAGTTAATTTTATACATTGTCATTACATTGATCTTGGTAACAGCTGCTTTGTTTCTTATAGGAAAATTATTGATTTATGTTCTTTCCTATATGAAATTTTCTAATGGCACAGGATGGAAGCTGGGTCTGAAGAATATACTTCAGCGAGGTAATGATAGTATATTGCAGGTAATTATTTTTGGGCTTTCGTTGCTTTTTCTTGTGGTGCTTGCAGAGACAAGAACTGATCTAGTGGATTCATGGAGTGAAACCCTTGATGAAGATACTCCTAATTACTTTTTATTTAATATTCAGGAATATAACTTGAGGTCCATTTCAAATTATTTAGAGGATCAAGCAAATATCACCCCAGATTTCACTCCTTTAATTCGTGGCAGACTTTTATCTGCTAACCGCCCTGGATCTGAAGATATTAATTTTGATAATCTCATGGAAAGAGAGGCTAATTTAACTTGGCGAAATCTTTTACCCCCGAGCAATACTTTGGTAGATGGCGAATGGTGGACTAATGGTGATGAGGTTGTAGAAGTATCAATCGATCGGGAGATCGCGGCATCAATGAATCTTGAAATTGGAGACGAGCTTATTTTTTCTGCTGGTGGTAAAGAATTTAGTGTATCTGTAACAAGTTTTAGGGAGATTGAATGGCAAAGTTTTTCTCCAAATTTCTTTTTTATCTTATCTCCAGCTGCAGGTAAAGAACTTCCGAATTCATACATTACCAGTATTAAGGTAGAAGACTCTGAGATGCTGATGAGTAAATTTATTGCACGTTTCCCTACCATAACTAGTGTTAATTTAGAGGCAATTATAGATCAGGCTAAAACTTCAATCTCAAGCGCTTCTTTGGCTGTGCAATATATTTTCTTATTAACATTGATTGCAGGAATCCTAGCTTTAATTGCATCTATTTACTCGAATAGAGATCAAAGAACTAGAGAGGCGGCAATTATGCATGCAATTGGAGCCAGTAGGGCAATGATCTTTAAATCTGCTGCATCAGAATTTTTTATTTTAGGTATGTTATCTGCAACTACGGCAATTATTTTCTCAACAATACTGTCATCGATAATTTTTTACCAATTTCTTGATCTTGTTTATTCACCTAATTTATCAATTCTTGGGCTAAGTTTTTTGGTTGCCATTAGTTTTATATTTGTTGCAGGCGTCATCTCTATTAGAAAAAGTATTTATGCTTCACCTATGATCACTTTGAGAGATTCTTAGGTTTAGTTCATGTAAAATGCTACAGCA
>CEQN01115152.1_pt1 | contig 10755 bp, 12 predicted proteins | sample 427011 | NCBI WGS metagenome assembly CEQN01 (sample SAMEA2621277, study PRJEB7988) | marine metagenome | biome: marine biome (ENVO:00000447); feature: deep chlorophyll maximum layer (ENVO:xxxxxxxx); material: "saline water (ENVO:00002010), including plankton (ENVO:xxxxxxxx)" | depth 120 m
AACCAGTTTCAATCACAATTTCAGAGTCTACAACAACTCCATTTTCTTTGGGCAGTCCTTTAAGTTCTTGCTCAACGGAATCAAAGTATTTATCGTACTCAGGAATATCTTCCCTCCAATTACGATTATCCGAGAAGATTGGATTAATGTATTTATTTAGTATCTTATTCTTTTCTAAATCTGTCATTTTATCAATCATTCACTTTATCTCCTTTCATTTTACCAATTGTAAAATCGCTATCATATGAGATTACCAAGAAGTTCTGCCACCATCAACGACTAAATTCGCTCCTGTCATGTATGATGACGCATCAGACACAAGAAATATCACTGCGGCTTTGTATTCCTCTTCATGCGCCATACGACCAAGAGGGATTAAATCTGTAAGCTTTTGAACAAATTTGTCATTCTGACCAGTGTAAATACCTCCTGGCGAAATTGAATTTGCCCGCACTCCTTTATCATTCCAATATGTTGATAAATACTTTGTTAAACCTATCAATCCGTGTTTAATTACAGAATAAGTGATAGGCTTGGTAGGTTGGTTAGCTTCAGGCAGGCCTTCTTTTTTATAAATCCTTTGATCAGGAGCAATAATTCCAATATCGGAGGAAATATTTAGAATGACTCCATTTTCCTTATTTGCCATTTCATAACCAAAAATCTTACTACATAACATAGAACCTGTAAGACCAACAGAGAGTTCTAGGTTCCATTGATCCAAGGAAAAATTTTCTAATCTTGATAGATTAATATCATTTTCCGCTTCTACTTTGGAATCTATTGCAGCATTATTAATTAAAATATCAACTCGTCCAAATTCCCTTAAAATTTTATCTCTAACCTTTAATATTTGGGATTCATCTGTTATATCACAATTTTCAAATAGGCAATCAACTTGATATTCCTCAGATATCATTTTTGCTTTTTTGCGACCAACCTCTCCATCAATATCCAATAATATTGGTATTCCACCAAATTCAGCAATCCCTTCAGCATGCTTTTCTCCAAGCAATCCTGAACCGCCAGTTATAACAGCAACTTTACCTGTCAAATCAAAGGATTGTTTTACTGACTTTTTATTTTTCAAGATCGTGTTTGCCCTCCATCAATTATCCAATTGGCACCAGTAACAAACTTTGCGCGCTTCGATGACAAAAAGGTAATTGCATTTGCCACGTCCTCGATATCTCCAAAACATTGCAATGGTACTTCTTTTTTAAGCATTTCTTGAACCTTCTTTGGGTCCTTATTTATTTTATCTTCCCAAGTGGAACCAGGGAACATAATATTACCAGGTGAAACAACATTAACCCGAATTCCTAGCTTGCCAAGTGGAAAGGAGATGTTTTTTGCGTAACTAACCAATGCGGATTTTGCTGATGCATAAGGCACTGGGCAACCAAGCGTTTCAACACCACAAATTGAACCAACAAAAGATATACTAGGAGAACACTTTTCTTTGGTAGTGCTACTCTTCAATATGGAAGATAATTTGTTCACAATTCCAACGGCGTTTAAAAGATTAATTTCTAACATACGCATAAATTCAGGGACATCCTCTTCCAATGGTGCGACAGACTTTCCGCTTCCAATGTTGCATACAATATGATCTATGCCATCTGATTCATTGATAATAAATTTATATAGCGATTCTAATATTTCAGGCTTATTGAGATCTCCTAAATAAGTTAATATTTTTTCTTTATTGTATTTCTTTGACAAATCTTGATAAGTATCTAAAAGTTTTGCTTTATTAGTACCTGTAAGAATCACTGATGCGCCTTCTTTTAAAAATCCATCAGCAATGCCTTGACCTATGCCACTTGAAGAACCTGTAATTAATACTGTTTGATTATTTAATTCTAAATTCATTTACGTTTGATGATTACTCAATGCACTTAATTACGTGGTCTCGATATTTTATGAGAACACCTAAATGATTTTCATCTTTTGCTCTTGCAGTTTGAAGAATATAATTACCATTGTAGTTGATTGCATTGAGAGTTTTAAATACTTTTTGGATGTCAGCATTACCCGAGCCTAGAGGTACTGTAGTCCCATGCAATTGTCTGTCTTTGATATGAACATTAAGAATACGGTTACCGTAAATACTAATTTCTTCTTTAGGGTCAAAACCAAGTGCAGCACTATTACCGATATCATAATTAATCCCATAATATTCTGGAGAAAAATAAGATATAAAATCTATTAGCCGTTTTGCGGAAAAGTCAGATTCAAAAACAATTTTCATTCCATAAAGTTTTAATAATGACTCAACCGTTTCCAAGCCATCTTTCAATTCTCTTTCTTGATCTCTGGATTCTAAACTCCCATTATCAACTAGTGGAAATACTATGAGCTTAATCCCAATTAGACCACAAGCTGTTAATATACTATTTAGATCATTTAATAGAAGGTCTCTATCTTTTCCATCAATTTTATAAAAAGGCGCTTGCATAAAACAGTCGCCGGTTAAGGACGGGATTGACACTCCATATTCTTGGGACAGCTTTCTAATTGACATTCTACCCTCATCAGACATAATGGGATTATCATATAGTCTATCTTGATCTAATGTCCATTCCATGATACTGAAACCATTATCATAAGCAATCTGAAATTCCTCCTTCCAATAATCCCAAGGGAATGACTGTATTTTATTATTGACCATGGGTGATAAACGCCCTTGCATAAAACCAATTTTGTTTTTAATCATTATTTCTTAAATGAATAGGGAGTTGGGGAATCGGAATCCGATAAATCGCTCGATTCATTCCAGTCTTTAATTTGATTTATTATGTCAATATTTGTATTGCTTGACCACTGATTTATAAGTTTAGAAAATATCGGACCTACTTTGCCATTACCTATAATAACACTATTTAAACTTGTTACAGGCAGCATACAAAATGGAGTTCCGGTCATAAAAGCTTCATCTGCAGTATAAACATCATACGGCTCAATATTTTTTTCAACCATTGTTAATTTCAACTCAGGACATAATGTATTCATTACATAATCACGAGAAACCCCGCGTAATACATTTCTACCTTCGGGAGTAATAATTACACCATCTTTGATAATAAAAAAATTATCACCTGTACCCTCTGCGATGAAGCCATCAGTATCTAACAAAAGTGCCCAATTATTATCACCTTCAAAATTGGAAGCTTCAATATTTGCCATTAAATAAAATAATCGACTTCGATTTTTAATCTTAGGATCCATTAAGTTTGCTGGGATTGCCCGTTGTGATGTTATAACAGCATTTATTCCAATATCAAATAACTTACCCATACCTTGAACCGTCCATTTAAGTGGGAAATCTGCGATGATAACATTAGGCCCCTTCCTAGCTCCTTCAATGCCTTGATAAATTCCCAATAGCCCCCTAGAAACATCAATCATTATACGATGCTCATCATTATCAGAAAAACTTGGCTCATTTTTTTCAATGGTTTTGTAAACCGCATTCTCAAGTTCATCTATAGTCATTTCCACGGGAATTTGTAAGATTTTAATACCTGTATATAAACGCTCAAGGTGCTCTCTTAGCATAAACTGGGACTTATTAAATGAGCGTGTCATCTCAAATACCATATCACCAAACATTAATGCCGAATCATATATTGATACTCTGGCTTCAGATTCAGGCAAAAAATCTCCATTGAAGTATACAAACCGCTTAGCTTTCATTATTATCCTCAAAATTTTCCTTAATTGCATTTAAAATTATATCATTCCTCTTTGAAAACTCATGATCACCAAGCAGAGACCATGCATACTTATTATAATTCAAATCGCTATCATTTAATGATGCATATTTATCTTTTTGAATTGTCTGTTTTTTCCTAGCTTCAATAATCAGTGATGTTAATGGATCTCGATCAAAACCGGTTATATTAAAATTAATTTTATATCTTTTTTCTTTTTCATCATAATTATGAACAAGACCATTTTTCCTATAATATTCTTGATTTAAGTCGTGCCATTCTGGTTTTTTACCAACTACATGCATGGGTGTTTCATAATCCTTTAGATCAGAAACACAAAATCCTTTTTGCTCAATTAAATAAAAGCCTGTTCTTTCTAAAAGAATCCTTAGCATATTAAAATCATACGAATATAGGTGAGCATACCCAGCGATAAACTCAGTTAGAGATCTATTATATAAAACTGTATCTTGCCCAGGAGATACTATAAAATTCATAAACATGCCTCCAAACCCTAAATCTGTACGTAAAGATTCATCTTCACTTTTTGCTTTTGAGAAAAAGTCTTTATCCTCCTCAACATAAGCTTTTGCTACTTTTTTTAAATCAGGAGTTAAAATTCTAAGAATACCATCTCTTTCGAGCACTCTATTAAATTCTAATAATATTGATTCCAATCTTACATGTGGAATATGCTCAAACATATGAGAGCAAAAAATAGTAGAACAGCTATTTTCATCCTTTGGGATATTAGCAGCATCCCCAGCTATTGAAAAGTCGTTATTTTCACGAGCTTTGTGATCTAGAGTGTGCCACCCTTCAGCATCCCAAATTGGACTAGCTCCTACATTAAGCTTTATCATTATTCCTCCGTTATTACGTATTCTTGCATTAGCGAAGAACACATTCTCATATCTTCCTCAGAATCAATCTCAAACATTTTCCAAAAATCCATTTCTAAAAATCCAATCTTCCCACCAAAACGATTATTATTTTGACGTAAAATTTCTGGTCGAAATAGATAAAATGAACCATTTTCTATATATTGTTTTGGAATATCCTGCCTCCGTTGACGATTGTGCCAGTCATAATTTATACTTTCCAAACAACCATCTCTTTCTTCCCAAAAAAATAAATCTTCAGCGACACTGCATGAAAATATAGAATCATACTCACCTGACTCTGCTAAAGCTAACCCCCTAGAAAAATCTCTGGATGTCCTCAAAGGAGAGGTTACTTGAGGTGCAAGCACCCAATCAATTTCCCCTTCAATATTTTCAATTATTTTTATGGCATGCATCCAGCCAGATTCAGACGTGGCCTCATCCCCTGATATAGTGCTTGGTCTTTTAATACAAGAAGCTCCGTATTGTTTGCTAATCTCTAATATTTTATTATTATCGGAACTTACATATACAGAAGAAACACTGCTATCCAAACAGTTTTCTATAGTCCAAGCCATTAACGGTTTACCACAAAATTGAATAATATTCTTATTGGGAATTCCTTTCGAGCCACCTCTTGCTAAAATAATAGCAACTGATTTCATATTAATTTCTCAAATGATTATTTATCGTAATTCCAGTCCAAATGTTGTCTTAAGTTTTCTGCAATTGGAACTTCTTTTTCTAAATAACCAAGATGACCATTGCCCATGGCATCTTCGATTTTTCGTACAGCACCCACGAGCATAGAAAAACCAGACGGCTCAATTGAAGCAGATTGATCTGAACCATACATAGATCGATCTAAGGTTATATGCCTCTCAAGAGAAGTTATGCCAAGAGCTGTTGCTGCATATGATACAGCTAACCCAGTTTCATGGCCACTGTAACCAACATCACAATTGTACTTTTTTCGTAAAGTATTTATAGCATTTAGATTGGCATTCTCATCTTCCATTGGATAAGTAGAAATACAGTGCATAAGCTCAAAACTACAATTTGCATTTTGAAATATATCTACAGCATTTGATATATCTGACTCTGTCGACATACCAGTTGAGATAAATGTATGTTTACCCTCCGATGCAACTTCTTTTAGGAGATCATCATAAACAATCATTGCTGAAGCGATTTTATTATATTTTAAGTTAAATTGACGTAAAAATAGTTGGCTCTCCAAATCCCAAGCAGACGCGAACCAGGCTATCCCTTTTTCTTTACAGTATTTATCAATTTCGGAATAATCATTTAATCCAAACTCTAAACCTTCTTTTTGCTCTCTTTGTGTTGTGCCCCAAGGGCTTTCTCTAGGACCATCTAAAAAATCCTTTGTGTATACTAAATCGATTGTTCGTTTTTGAAACTTTACTGCATCTGCACCAGCATCTGATGCTGAATCAATAAGTTTTTTTGCGATTTCCATATCACCATTATGATTAATTCCAATTTCACCTATAACGAATAATGACATTATATTCTCCTTTTTTATTTAATTAAATCAAATATTTCTCTAACCACACCATCTCCACCTTTTGTTTCCAAAATATGATTTGATAAATCTTTTATACTGGGATGTGCATCATTTGGACAAAACGTAAAACCTACAATTTCCATAGCTTCTTTATCATTTATATCATTACCAACGTATACAACACTTTTTAAATCAAAACCATTTTTTTTGCAATATTTCATCAAAACATCTTTTTTATTTTCTACTCCTTGTAAACAATAAACATCTAGTTTTTTTGCTCTGGTAGTGACAACAAGATTTTTTTCGGTGGAAATGATGATTTGTTTAAAGCCAAGTTTTTTTATTTCTGAAATACCGAGACCATCTCCACGATTAACCTGAACAGTCTCCTTACCATCTTGGTCTACATAGACCTTGTTGTTAGTCATTACACCATCGAAGTCATAAACGATGAGTTTGAATTTAATTAGTATCATTTGTCCAAGCAGTGATAAAAAATGTATCAGTTGTAAAAGCAATTGAAGGGATTGCTCCCATATAATGAGACACAAACTACTCCATTAATCCAATAATAATATGTTGGGCATCTGATTCGGAAACCCATTACCAATCCAAAAAAAATTATTCTCATATTTAATAGCTAAAATTGATAAGTCAAAAGCTTTTCTAATTTCTGCAACGCACTCATCTAACATTTTAACCAATACGGTATTGTTTTCTTGTATTATAGATTTTAAGTCAATCATAACATATAACCCTAAAGAGATATTTAAAGACCATTAACAAGTGATTGTGATTACTTCGATTTATGGATAACAAATTTTGGTTCTTGGCAATTGATTGTATTTCCTGTTTCATTTATTTCTATGGTTTTTTCTTCATCTTCAAATAAACTTAATTCAAAAACATCCTTAAAAGTTAAACGATGTCATATGCCCCCAAAATTTTTCTATTTATTTTATTTCCCAGGAATAATTTCAGAAATATTTTTTAAAAACAAAGCCTTAGCTTTTGAGATTTTATCCTTTTCTTCTTTTTTTCTATTAGATATGTATTCTCGAGTAAAAGCAAGAAGTGCCCCAAGCCCAATTCCTAATATTCCGGCCAAAATAACCATTCGCTTTTTGTTAGGTTTCGATCGCCGTAAAGGAATCTCTGGTGAGTCTAAAATAACCACATAATCTGACTCTTTTACTTCCTCGATTTTGGTTGTTTCCAGTTGTTGTTTCAAAGTTGTAAAAACACCTGTCAATACAGAAACTTCTCGACTCAATCTTTGCCTTTCTAATTGAAGTGCAGGTGAATTCTCGATCCGTCGGTTTCTATCCATGAACACTCTAAGATCTTCTTCAGCATCTATCAATTCCTTTTCTGTATCTATAATTCGTTCTTGAATAAAATTTTTCGCTTCACTGGTTTTAGCTTTGTTATATTTTCGCTGATGAGCATCTAATTCTTCAATGAGTGCTAGATTAAGATCTGCAGCGAAATTTGGCTCCGGAGCATTTATCTTTAAAGTTAATATACCAGTTCTACTATCTTCAGAAATATTAATCATATTTAAAAAATTATTAATAGCAATAATTTGTAAAGTATCCATTCCTGTTTGAGGTTCTTTATTTCCAAAGCTCAATATCTGCAATAGTGTTTTTTGTAGACCAAATTTGTTTGTATCAAATTTGTTTTTCAGCATTGATCGTGCCAAAGTCCTACTTTTGATAATTTCAGGGTAGGCCCATTTGGCATCAGATTGGACATCATTAAGTGAAATTCCAAATTGGGCAGCCAAGCCAGCTGCTTGAGATGCGCCACCTACATTTGATGACATAATTTTAGCAGTAGAGGTGTAAATAGGTTTAGCAAAAAACAAAACATAAATTATTGTAAAACTGCATAAAATCGCTGGAGCAATAATCATAATTTTAACATGCCGTGCTATAATTAAAACTATATCCATAATCGAAATTGTATATTCATCGAAATAATCTGGAGTATAAAGGTTAGGTTTTCTTTTTTTTGATTTATCTGACATATGGTTACTATAAAATCTTAGTCATTAATAATATAATATTTGGATTTTTAAAGTAAAGTTTATCTGGTGAATCATAATATTTATAACAATTTTTGAGTTCATTGAAAAGAGCAATCAAAGTATTAACAATATTCATTATTCTGACTGACTCTTATTTCAAGCATTTTGAATCTGGTAAATATATATAAATTTTAAGTGAAACCAATTTATTCAAGTTCGTTTATTTTGATAAAACTATCATTTTTGTTTTATTATAATTATTTGCTTCCATTCGTATAAAATAGATTCCCGAGCTTGTTGGTTGCTCAAGATCATTTTTCCCATCCCAGTTTACTTTTTTATATCCTGGCTCCATATATCCATCAATTAATTCTTTTACTCGTTGACCCAAAATATCATATATTTTAATTGAAAGCCTTGATTTTTCAGGCAAATGAAACCTTACTACAGTATTAGAATTAAATGGATTAGGGTAATTTTGTAACAATGAGAAATTGCTAGGGATTGTTATATCGTCCATTAAATCTAAATTATTATCAATTGAATATCCGCTATCTGGTAGGGAAATCCAGGTGCCTTCATCCATAGATGCAATCACTCTAAAAGTATTCATCCCACTGTTTTCAGCATTAGGATTGTCTTCAGTAGCAACCTGAACAATATAATAATCTGAATTATATGCTGCTGAAGAACCAACACTTATCCATTCTTCAGATGTAAATCTTTCTATATGGTATATTTCAGTATTTCTGTTTTCTTCAGTATCCCAATAAGATCTTGAAAATTCAACATAGACCCAACCTCCATCGTCATCTAAAACATCAGTTATTGACAAAATTACTGGACGATAGTGACCTACTGTAATAACACATTGTAAAGTGTCCGTTAACTCACCATCGCTAACTATGACGTTGAATGGAAAAGTACCATCTTCTTGTGGAGAAAGAAATAGTTGCCCATTATCGATTTCAGCCCATTCAGGATTATTTTCAAGATATAACGTTAGTGTGTCTGCATCTATATCTGTAGTATATAATTCATAACTCTTGTCATATCCAACTCCCAATGTATCTGATAATTCAGAGTAAGTAAAACTTGGCGCACGGTTAATAAAATCTTCTACTAATGAATGATTACCATGAACATCAGCTACTAATAAAACTTCGTTACTGAGGGCTAACCAGTTCAATTGATTTGCCGAACTATCTGGTGGTACTTCACTCATTATAGACAAAAAGTGTGGAGCAATTGTAGAATCGCCATATTGAATTGGAGTTTGATCGGAGTAGTATAAGTCCGGAGTACCATATACCTGCGATGCATAAGCATATACAATTTCTCCATTAGAAAGAATAAAGTTTTTATCCGCATTTGGCTCTTCAATTTCCAGCTGCTGCAGACCATAAATTAAATTTTCTAGTTCATCTCCGGATCCTAATTGAATATTTTTCATTATCCATAACATAAATAATTCTGAATCAATCACATTAGACCAACCACTTTCAGAAAACCAATCATACCCATTGAACGTATTGGGGGGATTGTTATTTATCCAAGTACTATCTGTATTATTTTCAGTTAAAAGACTTATCAAAATTGTTTTCGATAAATTACCATTATGCATGAAAGAATATGTTTTATTATTATATTCAAATAAAAAGGGGTGTGGATTAGGAATATTAGTAGCACCAGATGATCCAGCTCTTAGATGCCCGAGCATTATTTTGGCATTATTTTCGGGGTTCAATATTTGATTAAAATATTGTTGATATATTGAATCTGAGGAAGTAGTGGTGTCTGATCTATGAATCCCAGAAAATTCATAAGACTGATTATAATAAGCAATCGACCAACCATCTAGATAATTACTTCCTAATTCTTCAAAAAATTGGGATTCGCTTTGAACCAATTGTAAACTATCACCAGCATTTGGAATGATGTTATCACCAACTGAAATTATCCCCCACAACCTGCAGGCATATAAATTTGCAGATACTAATAAAAATGATAAAAAAACATGTCTGAAAAGATAAAAAAGATTATTCATTTTGTTTGATGCATAAATCTAATATATTTTTTCATTGATTTAATACGCAAACTCTAATAAGAATTCTATTAACAATAAGGCATTCTGCCATCTAGTATGACTTTTTGACGTGGCTCCGCCCCCTGACTCACATAATATTCAACATCCAAAGTCTTTTATTACTGCAATCTGTTTTATAGTAAAAGATTAATTGCCAATCAAATAATCTTTAATCCTTGGTCACTGTTTTTCCCCATATCAGCAATGCTTGATCCATATTCAACTGATTCCATAAATCGCGTAATTCTTTTTCAGTAAGAACCAAAGGCCTAATCTTTCGAGAAATGTCTTTCCCTCTTCTTTCAGCAATGCGCATTAATTCAGCTTGATTAATTTTACCAAGTAGCACAATATCAATTAATCCAGAATCAATCCCTCGAGCATAGTCACCAACTAAATAAGCGGTTTTAACATCCCCAAGTTTTTTAATTAGTGTTTCTGTCAATTTATCAAGTCCTGCATACTTCCTAACTAAGGACTGAATCTCATTAAATAGAGAATGCTTT
>CEQN01038959.1_pt1 | contig 10752 bp, 9 predicted proteins | sample 427011 | NCBI WGS metagenome assembly CEQN01 (sample SAMEA2621277, study PRJEB7988) | marine metagenome | biome: marine biome (ENVO:00000447); feature: deep chlorophyll maximum layer (ENVO:xxxxxxxx); material: "saline water (ENVO:00002010), including plankton (ENVO:xxxxxxxx)" | depth 120 m
GTATTGTCTTTCTTGAAATCGAATAATATTTTTGTCTTATCTAGTGCTTTTTCAATAACCCCAGAAAAAGTTCTTGCTGCTAATTTTTCAAATCCAGTTAACTCATCTGAGTTTTTGATTACATCTTTTATGTCTAGTTTGAATTCCCAGTCACCAATTAAACTACTTTCTAGATTCTCTTGAGAATGACTATTATAAATTGTCAGAAAAGATAAAATCAAAAAAAATACTCTCATTCTTTTAATCATCGTTAAGACTCATCTTTTTGTTTAGTGAAAAAACTTCATCTGCATTATAATCATCCCCATGAAGTAATTTTAGCTGCTTATTTAGTAAGTCTCTTTTTTTGGAGAGTTTACTATCAAATTCTGTAATATCTATAAACTCTGAATTCTGAGGTAATAAATTAATTACATCATCCATGTAATTTAATACAGCAGTAATTTGATTTGGAATCCAAGAAATTATTGGAGTACCTCCAGTTGCTTTAGCATATTTTGTATTGGCCATTATATATTTTTGAACAAATTGCCAGTGACCATTTCTGAAATAATATATTTCATCAAGAATTTGAATTAACAGACACAGCCCCTCCTCATTATTTGACTCTTTTAGACTGTTAAATAATCTGCTATTTCCCATTTCATTTTTAATATCTTCTAAAAAATTTTGTATGCACTTTGGTCTATATGATCTTAAATCAAGCAAATATTTTGTGAGATCATTTGATGGATAATAATCAATAACTCCAGTAAAGATATCGGCAGTTGGAATAATATTATCTTGGGCTCCTGTCTGACCTCTGTATTGAACAGGCTTATCAGATACCCCTTCATATATCACTCCATCCCCAAATATTTCATCATTACCTTTAATCCCCATAATAAACACTCTAAAATCATTATAATGTTTCCATCTTGAGGCTTGCCACATTATTTGTCTTCTTTCATTTATCTTTTTCATAGCTGAAAGACACTTTTTAAGCGAATTATTTACTCCAGTTGAATCACTTGATTCTAGATAGTCAAAAATGCTACCAATCAATTCAGGGGAATGTTGATTAATATCAACATGAAGCATTATGAAGCCTCTTTCATCATCCATCCCAGAGAACTTAGCTGCCATTGCAAGATTCTCCCACTCAAAACCTTTGGCATTGTCTATCTTTACGTAATTACCTAAAGAATATGCATAATGGTAATCTATAAATGGATAGACATCAAGTTTTTCACTAACCAATACAAAAGGCTCAGCAATTTGAGCAGGTAAAGTATTGTGTGCCTTTCCATATTTTTTTGTTTTAATATAATTGAAGTGAGCAGGTGCTAGAAGGTATGCGCTTGTGAGAAATGCATATGCTCTAAATAAAGCCTGAACGATAAAGACATCATCTTCTTTAGTTACCAGATCTTTTAAATTTGCTAGACTATGAACACCCTCTTCGATAGCACCTTTTCTTGAAAGCAACCCATCACTTCCATCTTCCTTTTTAATTGGCATTTCATCAATTAGCTTTTGAAGCTCATCATATCTTTCAGGTAGTCTTGATAATGGACTTTTCTTGGGGAGAAAGCCATTTACAGAGTTGACTTCAAAGAAATTATCTGTATAATTTTCTAATTTCAATGTATTAGGTTTTAATATAAATGTATGGAAAATTAATTATTACAAGAACCAATAGTCCAAGTATTTACACCTTCTGATTCTGCTACACATTTATTGGAATATGTAGTATTATCACAACCACATACTGGCATGTACTCTTTGGTACATGCAATTAGTTTTTTTTCAGACTTACAGGGTTGATTATCAGATTTAGAACATCCAACTAACAATGTGAAAATCAAAAAATAAAAGCCTAGTTGCTTGAACATTTTTTATTAAATTGAAGTAAAATTACTAATTAAATGGATAAAAGAAGATTCATAAAATCATTAGGGGCCTTGTCTTTTTCCCCTTTAATTTCTGCCAGTGAATTAAGTGATTTTAAGCCTATATCAAAAAACCTTCCGTTCATAAATAATGAGGATGAATTATGGAAAACAGTAAGATCACACTATACATTAAAAGATGAATATATAAATCTTGAAAGTGGTTACTATAATATAATTCCAAATCCTATACTAGATCATTTTATAAGTCATGTTAAGCATGTGAATATTGAAGGTTCATATTACATGAGAAAAGATTTAAATAAAAATAAAGATAGAGTTACAAGTGAGCTTGCAAATTTAGTTGGCTCTACACCAGATCAAATTGCCATTACAAGAAATGCAACTGAGTCTTTGGATCTAGTGATCTCGGGTTTTCCCTGGAAAAATGGTGACGAGGCAATCTATGCAAAACAAGATTATGGAACAATGAAAGAAATGTTTGAACAAATTTCAGATAGATATGGTGTAGTCAACAAAATAATATCGGTTCCTAATCATCCGAAAAATGATGAAGAAATAGTATCCTTATATGAAAGTCAAATTACAAGTAAAACTAAGCTTATTATGGTCTGTCATATGATAAATATTACAGGTCAAATACTACCAATCAAAAAAATATGTGAGATGGCACATAGGTATGGAGTTGAGGTTATGGTAGATGGAGCTCATTGTGTTGGACACTTCGACTTTTCAATTGATGATTTTAATTGTGACTATTATGGATCAAGTTTGCATAAATGGTTAGCTACTCCACTTGGAGCTGGCTTGCTTTATGTAAATAAAAATAAAACTCATAGAATTTGGCCTTTATTAGCAAATGGAAATACTGATAAGACAGACATTAAAAGATTAAATCATATAGGGACCCATCCTGTTCACACTGATCTTGCCATTTCAAATTCAATTGATTATTTAAAATGGATTGGAATGGAAAGAAAAGAAAAGAGAATGAGATTTCTTCAAAGATATTGGTCTGATAAATTAAGGAATGTAAAGAATGTAATCGTGAATACTCCACAAGATATTGATAGAAGTTGTGGAATTGGGAATGTCGGACTTACAAATATGAGTCCATCTAAAATGGAAGATTTATTATTTGAAAAGTACAATATTTTTACAGTTGCTATAGATTATGCAAATGTAAAAGGATGCAGAATAAGCCCAAATATTTTTACTACCACAGAAGAGCTTGATAGTTTTGTTAAAGCAGTTAAAGAAATGGCATTAGTATAAATTTAGCCTTATGTCTATTGTCAAACTATTTTGATTAAATTTCAGATTACCATATATTTAATCAACTATCCCATAAACACATAAAATATGACATCTCTACTTCTTGTTGAGTTTGACTGGAATACAGCTCTAATTAGATTTTCTGTAAATACATTTTTTATTGCTTCTATGATTCTAATAATCTCAAAACAGATGGTTTTAAGACGCTTTTCATTTTCATTTTTGATGATCAGTTTGATAGTATTTTTCTTATGCTTTACTCTAAAGAATTTTGACCTTAACCTTGGGATGGCTCTTGGTCTATTTGCAATTTTTGGGATAATAAGGTACAGGACTCAACCTCTTCAGACAGAAGAAATGACCTATTTATTTATTACTATTGGGATGGCAGTAATCAACGCTTTATCAGAAGAGTTTTTATCTGTAAGTGAATTAATTATTATAAACTTAACGGTTATATTATTTATAATTTTTGGAGAATTTATTCTAATGAAATTTTCATATAATAAAGTTCACCCATTAGCAGAAGATATAAATAGACGTATAGTCCTACAGATTAAATATGATGATGGAGATATGAGTAAAATAATAGCTGATGAAATAAAAAAGCAAGAAAAAAATCTTAACATTAATGTAAAGACATATAAAGTATTTAAAATTGATAAAAATCTAAATATTATTACCATCCATGTTTATTATTAAAGGAGCAACTAAATTTTTAGCCTTAATATTTTTTGTAATGCTAAGCAATTTTAGTTTAGCACAATCAAACGAATTAAAAGGATGGTCGTCTGTTGAATATGGTTTTGAAATCAATGATTTATTGAAAATAGATTTAAGTCAACATTTTAGATTGAAAGAAGACCTTAATGTTGTTGATACATATATAACTGAGTCAGAGATATCATACGAACCAATAAACAAATTAACCTTATTAGGCCAATTAAGATATTACAGTAGAAATGATAATAGTGGTGGCATTCAAGGTTTTGAAAATATGATGCGATATAGATTCGGAATCGAAAAAAAATTCAACTTAAATAAACTAAATTTTGAATTAAGAGTTGCATATCAAAATCGTTTTTCACTCGACAGAAAGAATAGGTTTAAGAAAAGAGTCCGTATAAGGCCTTTGATTGAATTAAAAATGAAAGATTGGTCCAATAATCCTAAAATTTATTTTGAATATTTTGATGAAATAGAGGGCAATGATCAAAAAGCTTACAGATATGGAATAAGCAAGAAAATAAATACAACTAAATCTCAGAGCTTAACATTACGTTATTTTTATCAGAAGTATAAGGAAAAGTATAGTCCAAATTCCTCTGCAAATATTATTTCTCTTAAGTATAGTTTTAATTAAACGTTAAATGAAAAAACTTAGTTATTCTAAATTAAAAGAGAAAGTCAAAAATGCTAATAAAAAGGAATTCTATGCTCTTGTTATTGCATTATGGTGGATACCATTAGGATCTTTTTGGAGCACGGCTGCAATATGGATAAGATATTCTTCCAACATTAAAGAGTTCTTTAGATTTAAAAAGTAAACTTTGTTACTATTTAATACTACTTTTTTCTAAAATCTCTTATTTAACGGACTTTTAACGATAATTCTGCATTGATACTCAAAACTTTTTAATTTCTTTGGAGTCTAAAGTCAGAATGAAAAAAACCTTATTATTTTTCTGCTTAGTTATAAGCATATCTTGTTTTTCACAACAAACAGTTTTAAACTTAGTTAAAACAGAAGAATCTGAATTTATTCTTGATGGTATCTTGTCTGAATCAGAACTAAAAAACGCATTTCCTATTGAAATTATATATGAGCATACACCTGGCTATAATACTATACCATCATATAAAACTACAGGATATGTAAATTATTCCGAGGAATTTGTTTACATAGCATTTAAAGCTTACAGGGATGAAGTAATTGCCTCAATACATTCAAGAGATAACTTTTCATTGTTTTCAGAGGATTATGTTAATATACATATTGACACCTATGGAGATGCTAGAAACAATCTTGGATTTAGTGCTAATATCTATGGAAGTCAGAATGACGGAGTAAGAGTTGAGTCTTCAGGCTTTGGGAGGCAAGATAGTGGGTGGAGTCTTGATCCAAATTTTGAGTGGAACTCATTAGGTAGACTAACAGAATTTGGATATGAAGTAGAAGTTATGATTCCTTTTTCAGCTATACCATTTCCTAATGGAAAAGACCAAAAATGGAAATTAAAAGTTAGTACTGGTTACAGGGATCAAAAAAAACAAGGTTCTACCGCTAGGGTATACAGCAGCAAGCTTGATAATGATAGCTCTTGTAAGTTATGCCAAATAGATCATACTATTGTAATGAAGGATATAAGATATAAGAAAAATCTTGACTTTCTTCCTTATGTTAGCTCTAATATTTCAGGAGAAAGAAAAAAGCGATATGATAGAATTAATTATGATTCTCCAAAAATAAATTATGGAATTGGTGTTAATCTTGAGATTAATAAAAACCTATCACTGGAGGCTACACTAAATCCTGATTTCTCTCAGGTTGAGGCTGATGTCACGAAAATTGATATTAACTCACCTACAGCAATTAATTATCCAGAAAGAAGGCCATTCTTTAATAGAGGTATTGATGTATTAGATTATACAATGGATGTTATTTACTCTAGATCAATTAATAATCCATCTTTTGCTTCTAAAATTCTCAACCAAGGAAAAAAATCAAGAATTTACATGTTGACAGCTGTTGATCAAGATTCACCATATATTGTGCCTACCCAATTTGAATCCTTTTCAGGTGTAGGAGGTAAAAGTTTCAATAACATCTTGAGATATCAAAATATAATAAATCCAAATATTCAAGTTGGAGCTCTAGCAACTAATAGACTTTATGAAGGTGATGCTTATGGAAACCTTGTAGGACTTGATGGTCTATTAAAGTTCAGTGGAGGATGGAAATTTGAACTTGAATATTTTAATAGTTCAAATAAAGAGCCAATTTCAGATTGGATTGACTCTGACAAGAAGTTTGGTGATTACACTGTAGCTCTTGATGGTGAGAGTTTTACTGGAAATGCAATCTACAGTGAATTAAGAAGAGACACTAATACATGGAGGTCATTTATGAGGTACACAGGAATCTCTCCAACCTTTAGAGCAGATAATGGTTTTATTGTTGAGAATGACTTAAAAAGATATGAGATATGGCATGGATTTTATAAATACCCTGATAAAAAGCTTTTAAGAAACTACAGGGTTAGTGCTAGATATGACAGAGAATATAGTTATTCTAATAAGTTAAAGAGATCAGCATTTGAAGCATATTTTACTATTCTTACAGTTCTTAACACCGATATATTTTATAACTACGAACATGCCTTTTATGATTCACATTTAAATTCAGAATTCGAAAACTTCACATCTCATTATGTTAGATTTTCTACAAAACCATATGACTTTTTAGATATTAGCGGAGGCTTTGGCACAGGTAATGAAATTGCATACCGTGAAGAGATACCAAAATTAGGTGATAGGTTTTCATTTAACACCTCTGTTGAAGTAACATTAAATAATAATCTAAGAATTAAACCATCTATAAACCTGTCTAGATTAAAAAAATTAAACTCAGAAGAATATTTTTTTGATGGATATATAGCTAGATTTGATGTTAGGTACCAGTTTACTAGCTCCTTAAATCTGAGAGTTATATCTGAGTATAACGAGTTCTCTGATCAATTTTTTGTCCAACCGTTAATTTCTTGGAGACCAAATGCAGATACAATTTTTTATATTGGTGGAAATCAAAATTATATTGACGAGTTTATTGATTATAATTCACCAAATTATAGAGTTAATAAATCACAATTGTTTCTTAAATTTCAGTATCTTATTAAATCTTAAATTACATAACGCTTAAGCTTTCTGACCTTAAATTTTAATAATGAAAAAATTTTTTCTGATTATTTTCTCAATTTACTATTCATTTTCTATAGGTCAAGAAAAAACCTTAGTCTTAAATAAAATAGATGAAAGCAACTTTAATAAAGATGGCATTATTTCAGATGAAGAAATCCAGGGTGCTAAAGTTCTTGAAATTCTTTATGAAGAAACTCCAAGTTTCAATACAGTTCCATCGAAAAAAACTACTGGATATTTAACCTATTCTGATAAATTCTTATATGTAGCTATTAAGGCATATAGAGACAATGTTACAGCCCCTGTAACAACTAGAGATAATAGTGCAATTTGGACAGGTGACTTAGCTGGTTTTGCAATTGATACTTATGAAGATGCTAGAAATCATTTAATCATTATATCAAATCCCTCCGGGAGCCCTTTTGATGCAATAAGAATGCCTGGAAGAGGCTTTGGTAGTGAATTTAACATTAATGTTAATGTTAATTATGATTTTACTTCAATAGGAAGCATAACTGATTATGGTTATCAAATTGAGTTTTTTGTCCCCTTCTCAGAATTACCTTTTCCTAACGGAAAAGACCAAGCATGGAAATTTAAAATTTTCAGTGCATATAATGATGATAAAGATCAGGGTGTTCAGGTCAGAGCAGGATCAAGCAAGTCTAACAGAGATGCAAGTTGTCAATTGTGTTTATTGGACCATACTATTGTAATGAATGATATTGAAATCGAAAAAAAACTTGATTTTTTACCATATGTTAGTTCTAATGTCTCTGGTGTTAGAGAGAAATATTATGATAGAGTTAATTATGATACACCTCAATTAAATTATGGTATAGGATTTAATTATGAATTAAATAAAAACTTATCAATTGAAGGCACTATAAATCCTGATTTTTCTCAAGTTGAGTCAGATGCAACTAAGATTGATATTAACTCAGTAACTGCTTTAAATTATCCTGAGAAAAGACCTTTTTTTTTAAGAGGAATTGATGCAATGGATTATTCAACAAATGTTTTTTATTCTAGATCAATAAACAATCCTTCATTTGCTTCAAAAATAATTAATCAGGGAAGAAAATCTAGATTATATATTTTAAACTCAATTGATGAAGAGACACCTTATCTTGTTCCAACTCAGTTTGAATCATTTTCAGGAGTTGGAGGGAAAAGTTTTAGCAATATAATTAGATATCAAAACTTTATAAACTCAAATTCACGATTTGGGGTTTTAGCGTCAAATCGATTCTATGAGGGAGATGCCTATGGAAATTTATTTGGTATAGATGGACTTTTTAATTTTTCAGATATCTGGAGTTTTGAAGTTGAATTATTTTTAAATTCTAATAAGGAGCCAACAGATGATTGGATTAATTCTGATAAAACTTTTGGAAACAATACAGTTATCCTAGATGGTGAAGAAATAAATGGAAATGCTATCTATGCACAATTAAGAAGAGACACTGAAACTTGGAGAACTTTTATTGAGTATTCTCAAATGTCAGATGGTTTTAGATCAGATCTAGGATTCATAACAACAAACAATGAAAAAAAATATACTATTTGGCATAGCTTTCATCAATATCCAAACAAAGATTTAATAAAAGACTATAGGATATCACTGAGACAAGATTTTGACTATGATTATTCACATAATATTGCTAGATCAAATTTTCAAACTTATATATCAGTACTAACGGTTTTAAATACGAGGATAACTCATAATTATGAATATAATTTTGTGAAATCTCATCTTGAGTTTCAATTTAAAGATTTCATAAATCATTGGATAAGAATGGAATCAAGACCAACAAATTTTTTTACTTTTAATATATTCTACAAGTTTGGAAAAGATATAGCTTATAGAATAGAGACGCCTAAATTGGGATTTACTAATGATGTAAATTTCGGAGCACAAATATCAATAAATGATAACTTCAGAATTTCCCCAAATATTAATTATTCTTCTATAAAAAAGCTTGATTCAGATGAGTATTATTTTAAGGGTTATATAGGTAGACTTGACATTCGTTATCAATTTACTAACTCACTTGATCTTAGATTCATCTCTGAGTATAATGATTTTTCGGAGCAATTCTTTTTCCAACCTCTTATCTCTTGGAGGCCTAATCCAGATACAATATTTTATCTAGGAGGGAATCAAAACTATATTGACCAATTTACAGATTATAATTCTCCCCATTATAGAGTAAATAAAACTCAACTGTTTTTGAAGTTTCAGTACCTTTTTAAGTAATCTTATAGTATTTAATTATTAAAACACTATATAAGTAACTTAAATTATCTATCAGATAGTCTTATAATTAAGAATTTTTCTTATTTTAGTTTGTAACTATAAACCAATGCAACTTAATTCAAAAAGTATTTTCTTAAGAAGAGTTCGTGAAGCTCAATTGCTAAAAAAAATCAGCAAACGAACAGCCAATCATTTTATATCAGTATATAAGAAATTTGATTCTAACAAAAGATCAGAGGCAGATGAAAAAGCTGATGAATTACTTGCAGAGTTAATTACTGAGTCTACATCAAAACAAAGACGTTAATTATTTAGTTGCCCAGCATTCAATTTCTATCTTAGCTCCAAGAGCTAGACCTGAACCTGCAAAGGTGCTTCTAGAGGGTAGACTATCTCTGCTATTAAAAAACATTGTATAAGCTTTATTCATTTCAGTATAATCATTTATATCTTCAAGCATACACAGGCACTTAAATATTTTATCCGAATTTGACCCGAGATCATTTAAAATCATGTTTATATTATTTAATGTCTGTAAAGTTTCAGCAGCAATCCCACCTTCAACTATCTCTCTTGTTCCAGGCTCTGATCCTACTTGACCTGAAACATAAATTATATTTCCTACTATTGATGCATCTGAAAATGGAAAATTGAGTTCTTTTGATTTATCACTTACAAAATATTCAGCATCATTATAAGTCTGAGTAGAGCAGCCGCTAAATAAAATTAAAATTGATAAAACTTTTATTTTTAAAATATGTATCATAAAACGTATTAATAATACATTAAATTACAATAATATATAATAATATTATATACAAATATGAAATATATATTAATATTTTATAATAAAATCCAATAATAAAACAGTATAATTAATTATAAAATAAATATAATATTACACTTAAAAAATGATACACTAAAATTAATAATATAAGTTATATATTTGTTTCTTAAATAATTACAATGAAAAATTCAATTTTTACAATACTTTTTACAACTGCTATTTTTATAGTTGGATGTGAATCTAACATGTCAGAAAGATCTATTGGTTTCGTAACCGGTGAAAATTCTGATACTAAATGGCATCTTGGTACACAAGACGCTATTGACATTGTATCAACTGTTGATGAATTATGGGCAATCCAAGATTATGAAGGAATGAGACCATATTTTGCTGACTCAGTTGAAGTCATTCAACCTGATGGCACTTATACAAATACCTTTGATTCTTTTATTGAATCATTAAGCTCTCAAGACTTTCCTACATGGTCTTATAATTACGCATTTTCTGTTGACCTTGATCCAACTGTAGGTGGTGAACATGTACAAGCGGGGTTTTCAGTTAATTACTCAGCTACTGAGAATAGTGAAGAATACACAGATTTACATCATGAAAGCTATTAT
>CEQN01066616.1_pt1 | contig 10749 bp, 6 predicted proteins | sample 427011 | NCBI WGS metagenome assembly CEQN01 (sample SAMEA2621277, study PRJEB7988) | marine metagenome | biome: marine biome (ENVO:00000447); feature: deep chlorophyll maximum layer (ENVO:xxxxxxxx); material: "saline water (ENVO:00002010), including plankton (ENVO:xxxxxxxx)" | depth 120 m
AAAATGATCTTTGAAATGTGAAACACTATATTCTAGACCTCTTATCCTTTTTTGAATTATTTTAAATTCACCAGTTGGATTATTTGCATTAAGATACTGATGTTCAGAAGTTAGTGTGCTGTATGATGAAATAAAAATAAATTGATTCGATTTTGACTTTCCAAGACCAACCGAAAATGTATCATCTTTTTCTTCATAAATGAGAACATCATCATCGATTTTATTGAGCAAATCATGTCTAAAAACCATATTTGATCTTAATGTTATATTATCTTTTTTTGTGTAAAATAAATGATGATTATCATTACCCCAAATACTGGAGCCGGTGGTGTTTTCAATTTTCACATCTAAATCTTTATTTGAAATTAAATCCTTTACATATATAGTATATTTTCTTCTTGATTGATTGTCAACGGCATAGGCCATTTTTGTGTTATCAGGACTTATATTGATTCCAGCAAGACGATAATAATCATATCCATCAGCTTTTACATTAACATCTACTAGAATTTCTTCATCTGCAGATAATGAATCTTTTTTTCTGGTATAAATAGGATATGATTTACCAGATTCATACCTGGTTATATACCAATATCCATTATAAAAATATGGAACAGAACTATCATCCTCTTTAATTCTTGCTTTCATCTCTTTAAACAATTCATTTTGAAATGATTTAGATGAAGATGTTAATTTTTCATAATAATCGTTTTCTCTTTCTAAATAGTCAATAACTTCAGGATTATTTCGGTCGTTTAGCCAATAATAATTATCAATTCTTATATCATTATGCGCTTTATGCTGATAAGGTATTTTTTCAGCCTTAGGAGGAGGTATATTTGGACTCTCTTTCATTAAAATTTTTTCTTTACATGCAGCGACAAAAATAATAGCAATAAGTGAATATGAAAATTTTTTTGTTATTATCATGGTTTGGGATTTAAATTTAAATTATTTAGAGTTTCCATTGTAAAAAGGTGATCTTGATCAGTATAATTTCTATGAGTAACCATTCTAATCTTACCTTTTCCTAGCTGAATTAATCTTATATTTTTTTTTGCTAAAGTTTCAATAAATACATTTTCATCATAGTTTGAAGTTAAAGAAAAAATAACAATATTAGTTTCAATAGGTTGAATTTCATCAACATAAGGAAGTTTAGATAATAGTTCACCTAACTGAAAAGCTTTTTCATGATCTTTAGCTAAATCTTTAACATGATTATCCAAAGCATAATTTGCTGCAGCTGCAATATATCCAACCTGTCTCATTCCACCGCCAAGAGCTTTTCTATACCTAATTGCTTTTTTTATGATAGAGTTATTTCCCAAAAGCATTGAACCAATTGGACAACCTAGCCCCTTACTAAAACAAACAGAAATTGTATCAAATAGTTTACCATAATCAATGGCATTTGTATTAGTTGCTACCAAAGCATTCCAAATTCTTGCTCCATCTAAATGAATTGATATATCATTCTCTTTACATAATTCAGATATTGATTTAAGAGTTGTTAAATTATAACATGTTCCTCCACCTTTATTTGAAGTGTTTTCAAGACTAACTAGAGTTGTTGGAGGGCTGTGATAAAAATCAGCAGGATTTATTGACTGTTCTATCTGTCTTTTATTCAAAATTCCTCTTTCTCCATCAACTAAATTACAAGAAACACCTGAATTAAAACTAACTCCACCTCCCTCATAATGAAATATATGGGAATATTTATCACAAATCAATTGATCTCCAGGTTGTGTATGAATTTTAATGGCTACTTGATTTGACATTGTACCAGAAGGGAAAAACAATCCAGCTTCCATTCCAAACAATTCAGCAACTCTTTTTTCAAGATCATTTAGGGTTGGATCCTCTTTAAAGACATCATCACCTACCTCTGCTTTCATCATTGCAGAAATCATTGCTTTTGATGGAACAGTAAATGTATCACTAATTAGATTAACTTTCATAGTTAAAAATCACATGCGATTGAACCAATTGGAGACCCGTCAGGAATTCTTTCAGTTTCCAAAGGTAAAAAAAGATCTGGCTGCAATTTAAATTGATTCAACTGATTAACATAAAAATTAGAATATTTGAAATCTGGATTTTTTTTAAGCCATTTTAATAACTCATCAAACACATTATAAATTTCAGCCCTAACTTGTGGATATATGTTTTGCTCATTACTTAAAATCATAAGATGTTTCAATAAATTATACTGATTAATTTCCTTAATTGACATATTGTAATTATTAGTTTCAGTTGTTTTAAAAGTGCTATTTATCATTTCTTTTAAAACTTCATTGAATTTAAATTGATTATTATATATAGCTTCCTGTTGAATTAATCTTGTCACTCTTTGAGGATTAAGAATCATCCCTATAATAGCATCACTCAAAGAATTTGCAATGCCAAGATAATCAAATGATACACCTGATTGCGATCCAAAACTTTCACGGTTTCTTAAGTTACCGAATGTTCTGGGACCTAATATTGAATGAAGATTTTTTGGAATTCTTAATTCAGAAGGAGAAATTGATTTTAATAACGCTTTTAGGGCAGTTTTTTGATCATTTTTATTTACTGGTGACACTTTATATGAAATATTACTTTTTACTCCATAATCATAATTTAAACCACCAATAAGCTTAACTACTGCCTCAACTTGATATCTATGTAAAAAATAAATTGGAACTAACCTATCTTCAAGAATAGAGTAGTTTTCTCCAGACCTTAAATGATCCAAAGAGAATTGATTCATAGCAATTCTTCTAATTTTTAATAAATTATTCAACTCAAGTGTTGCATCATCCCCATTATCCCATAAATGAGATTTTGGATGAGCACCTCCGATAGGTCTTGAGTCAAAATCAGAGATAAATCTATGACCATCATTATAACTATTTTCTAAAATCTTTTGAAGAGCAATTTCTTCATCCATTTCATCAGAAAAATCTGAATAACTATAAGCAACACTAATTTTATCCCATTCTCCAATTCCAGTATCATAGGCATTTTTATAACTTATTTTTCCATTAATAATTTCTAATTTTGGATGGGGATAATCCATAACAGAGGATCTATTATTTGCACTAGCGGAAAAATTATGGGCAAACCCAAGTGTATGACCGATTTCATGAGCTGACAATTGTCTTATTCTTGATAAAGCCATCTCTAGTGCATCATTTTCTTTATTGTAACCTTTTTTAAATGGGGATTCCGTTAAACCTAATGCAATCATAAAATCCTGTCTAATCCTTAAACTTCCTAAACTAACATGTCCTTTTAATATTTCTCCAGTTCTAGGATCAATAATGCTTGCACCATAACTCCAACCTCTTGTTGATCTATGGATCCATTGAATAACATTATAACGTACATCTAGTGGATCAGCATCATTTGGTAACATTTTAACTTGAAAAGCATTTTTAAAACCAATATTTTCAAATGCTTCATTCCACCATCTTCCTCCTTCGAGCAAAGCTGTTCTTACAGGCTCAGGTGTTCCATTATCTAAATAATAGATAATTGGCTCTACTGGCAAACTCATTTCTAATGTATCATCTTTCTTTTCTAAACGGTGCCTAACAACATATTCTTTAAGAGTCGGTTCATTTACTGGAGTTGCATAGTCATAAAATTTGAAAGAATTTGCACCACTTCTTGGATCAAATTTTCTCATTTTAAAATCAAGAGGAGGTAGTTTAATAAAAGAGTGGTGTTGATTAACTGTAACTGCATCTGCTGATGGAGTAACAGATTTTATTAGACTTCCTTCTGGTTTTCCAGTTAATGTAAGTTGAATATCAAATTCTATATTTTTTGGAAAAGCCTTTGTTCTACTCAACTCAATAGATGATCTTGATTTATTTACAGAATATGATCCTTGTTTTCGATTCTTTAATCTATCAGAAACATCGTGAGCATCATGTAATAAAAAATCATTTAAATCAATAATATAAGATTTACCTTTGACTTCCTTAATTGGAAAACTCCATATTACTGATTTTGCAAAAGCTTGTTCAATAGATTTTTTTTCTAAATAATTTTCAGAATTAGCTCTGTATTTTTGATTAGGTTCAATTAAAAGCAACTTATTTCCAGCTTTTTTAAAATATACTACTCTTCTTCCCCCTAGTTGTCCTCGATCTAGGCCAATATCATTACTGCCTATGCCCTCACTCAAACTATTAACATATAAAAATTCTTTTTCTAAGTCTTCAACCTCAAGATATATATGATCATTTTTCTTGTCATAAAAAAAGTTAAAAAACCCAAAATAGCTTTTTAAAGTATCGTATTTTAAAACCTTTGATTGTGATTTTTTCTTCTCTAATTTAAACTCATTTTTCTGTGCATTTAAATTTAATAATGAAAAAATAATTATTGTAAATAAAGAAATAGATATATTTTTGTTTATCATAATTACATCTTTTAAATAAAACTAATAAAAATTAAGATAAGTTTAAACTTCAATAATTTTAATTAATTTATGGTGAATATTGAATTACATAAAAAATTAATGGATCGCCTTGGTGCGTTAAGGGGGTATCTTTGACATTCCAAACAAAGAAATAGAAATCTCTAATAAAGAAGAAAAAACCCTATCACCCGATTTTTGGAACAATCCAGAAAAAGCTGAGGTATTTATACGTCAACTTCAATCTCAAAAAAAATGGGTTTCTGATTTTTATCTTATTAAAGATAAACTAGAAGAACTAGAAGTTTTGTTAGATTATTATAAAAACAGTGAAGTCAAAGAAGCTGATATAAATACACTTCACGATGAAATAATCCATTTATTTGAAGAGCTAGAGTTTAAAAATATGCTCTCTGATGAAGGGGATAATCTCTCAGCAATTATACAAATCACTGCTGGTGCAGGCGGAACTGAAAGTTGTGATTGGGCTGAAATGTTGATGAGAATGTATTTAATGTGGGGTGAAAAAAAAGGTTATAAACTAAAAGAATTAAATAATCAATCTGGAGATGTTACTGGTATTAAAACAGTTACAATTGAAATTGAAGGTGATTATTCATTCGGGTGGTTAAAAGGTGAAAATGGAGTTCATAGATTGGTTAGAATATCTCCTTTTGACAGTAATGCTAAACGCCATACATCTTTTGCATCAGTTTATGTTTACCCTCTTGTTGATGAAACAATTGAAATTATTGTTAATCAATCTGAAATATCTTGGGAAACGATGCGAGCTAGCGGAGCTGGAGGACAAAATGTTAATAAAGTTGAGACAGCTGTTAGATTAAGACATCACCCTTCAGGAATTGTAATTGAAAATTCAGAAACAAGATCTCAACTTGAAAATAAAGGAAAAGCAATGCAATTACTAAAATCTCAGTTGTATGAGATTGAATTACAAAAAAAAATGTCAGCAAGAGAAGAAATTGAATTGTCTAAGAAAAAAATTGAATGGGGATCACAAATAAGAAATTATGTAATGCATCCTTACAAATTAATAAAAGATGTTAGATCTAAAATTGAAACGAATAATATTGATGCTGTAATGAATGGGGGTATTGATATATTTTTAAAAGGTTATTTAATGTATATGGGTCAGAAAAATAAAGATTTAGATGACATTTAAACTGTTTTTATTTGCTATTCTTAAAAGCCTCTAAACCTTCTTCAAGCCAATTTTTAAATTTAATTGTATTAACATATTGTATTGGATCATTTAATAATACTCCTTTTGGACTCATCAAAACATAATAAGGCTGTGAGGCTGTCTTAAAATTCAAATATTGAAAAGTTGACCACTTTTGACCAATTGTTTTAATGTTTTTAATTGATCCATTATCCCTTCTAATAGCAAACTCATCACCAGAAGGTAGGTTTTCCCTATCATCAACATACAAAGAAGCTATAATAAAATCATTATTCAAAATTTCAAAAACCTCTGAATTAGACCATACATTTTCTTCCATTTTTCTACAATTAACACATGCCCAACCAGTAAAATCTATTAAAATTGGTTTATTCAAATCAGCAGCTATTCTTCTACTTTCAAAAAAATCTTTGTAACAGTCTAAATTCAATGGACATTCATTGTTTAAACTATTTATACTATAAAATATTGGTGGAGGAAAACCACTAAGTAATTTCAAGCTATTACTTTTATTTGATAATCCATTTACAAGATATAATGTAAATGAAATAAAAAATAAACCTACTATTTTTCTAGGAAGCTTGATTTTGTGTTTTATTTCATGAGGAAATTTAAAAATACCAAATAGATATAAAGAAGTCAATATTGAAATTAGAGCCCAGATTAAAATAAAAACTTCGCGTTTTAAAATACCCCAATGAGAAACTAAATCGGCATTTGATAAAAATTTTAAAGCTAATGCTAATTCAATAAATCCAATAACAATATTTGTGGTGTTTAACCAAGTTCCAGATTTAGGGATAGACTGCAATGCTTTAGGAAATAGAGAAAATATTCCAAAAGGTAAAGACAAAGATAATCCAAAACCAATCATTCCAAAAGACAGTTCCATTGCTCCTGCATCCGATGATAATGATCCAGCAAGAAGTGAGCCTAAAATTGGCCCTGTACAAGAAAAGGAAACTATTGCCAAAGTTAATGCCATAAAAAATAATCCTATTATTCCTTTCAATTTAAAAGACGCTTTATCTGAAAAATTTGACCATTTTGATGGAAGAGATAATTCATAAAAACCAAAAAATGAAAAAGCAAAATAAATAAATACAAAGAAAAAAATCAGATTAACATAAACGTTTGTGGATATTACATTTAATATTTGAGGGTCTAAAGAGTCAAATAAATGAAAAGGCAGACTTAAAAGAAAATATATTAGAATTATAAAAAAAACATATATAAATGAATCTGCAACGCCTCTTGTACGGGATTTATCATTTTTAATAAAATAAGAAACTGTTAATGGTATCATTGGAAAAACACATGGAGTTAATAAAGCTAAAACACCTCCAAAAACTCCTAACAAGAAAATTTTCCAAACACTTTTCTGTGAATCTGAAGATTCATTACTTTTTAAAAATTTAGATTTTGAAGTGTCTAAATTTAAATTTAAGGATTTTACAATTGATAAGCTTCTATTGTCAATCTTATTGGATTTATATATATCATCATTTTTAAATTTAAAAATAAATGGATCAGATCGAAAGACACACAGCTTATCATCACATGCTTGATAATCAATTGATCCAGAAATACTGCTTAAAGTATCATTAAATTTAATTTGGTGATTGAATGAAGCGTTTATTTTAAAATACTTAACATTTTTTTCAAAAATTGAATCATAGGCAATTATACTATTGCTTTCATTAATCTTTTTTATAGAATTATAGGGCTCATCAAATAAAAATACAGTTGACAATGGAGGCTCATTAGAAATATTTTGAGAATACAAATGCCATTTTTGATCAATTTTTGCATCAAATTTTAATGTAACAATGGAGTCGCTTGATATTTCATGACTAAAAATCCATTTAACAGGATTAATTACATCCTGTGATTGTAAGAAGTTAAATGAAATACAAAATAGTAATACAAATAATTTTTTCATTTTTTTAAGATGATTGGATGCGAATATACATCCTTTTCTTTGATTTTGTATTTGGCAGAAACCTTCTGTCAGCTCTCTTACCAATCACCCATACAACTTGATTATTTGATGTTAAAATCCATTGATTTTGTTTTTCAAATAAAGAAAGTTTTTCATCCTTAAAAAATTTACTCAATTTCTTTTTCCCAGACATTCCTGATGGAAAAAAATATGCTCCAGTATAAGGTTTTCTGATTTGTAAAACTGAGCTTAATAAGTTTGGATCCACTTCAATTGAATTTGTTGGATTTTTGAACGGCTCTAAACTTATTTCTATATCAAAAGGATCATTTAGCTTTTGAGGTATTAAAGGTATATCATATGATTTATTGTTTAATTTGGGTATTTTTCTCAAAATAAGAAATTCTCTATCTTTTAATAATTCATGAGAACCAGATGTTATTAATTTACCGGAAGATGAATTTATTAACTTACTAATTTCTTTTGGATAAATAAAACCATAATCTTTAAAAAGAGCATGCAAAAAAAAGTCTTTTGGTTTAAGTTTGATTAAATTCTTAATATCAATTTTAAATTCTGAATTAATTAACTTAAAGGATGTTTTCTTAATATCTTCTAATTGAATGTTTAAGGCTTGTTCTGCTAATTCTAGCTGACTAACTGTTTTTAAAAAATTTTTTTCAAGATCAGGTAATATTTTTTTCCATTTAGAAATGACTGAATTTCTTAATGAATTTCTAAAATAATCATTTTCCAAATTACTATAATCTTCATTCCAATTAAAGTTATTTTTTTTGGCATAAATTAAAATTTCATCTTTTGTAAAATTTAAAAGCGGTCTTATGATTTTTGTGTTTTCTGAAATTCCAAGAAGTCCATTAATGCCAGTTCCTCTGCCAAGATTAATTAAAAATGTTTCTAACTGATCATTTAGATGGTGTCCAGTTACTAAACAGGAAAGGCCATTCTTTTTCATCAATTCGTCAAACCAATTATATCTAATTTCCCTTGCAGCCATTTGAATTGAACAATTGTTTGTCTTAGAATATTGGATAGTATCAAATTTTTTTGTAAAAAACTCAACGCCAAGTGTGTTTGCTAAATTTTTTACAAGAAGAGCATCACTATCACTTTCTTCTCCTCTTAAACAATAATTACAATGAGCAATACAAAAATTCAATTTTGAATTATAAAACAAATGTGATAAAACAATACTATCCACCCCACCACTAACTGCTATAAGAGATTTATTATTAATCAAGTGTGGGTATACGTCTTTAATTTTTAAAGTTTCTATATTCATAAAACTTCAAATAAAATAATCCTATACTGTTTATAATAATGCAACAAAGCAAATTTATATATGAATAGGACGATTATCTGTTGCAGAAAGAGCAGCTTCTTTCATAGCTTCTGCATAGGTTGGATGCGAATGACTCATTCTTGCAACATCTTCTGCTGATGCTCTAAATTCCATGGCTGTTACAGCTTCAGCTATTAGGTCTGCAACTCTTGCTCCAATCATGTGAACACCTAAAATTTCATCAGTTTCAGAATCTGCCAAAATTTTAACAAATCCATCTGTATCCATACTTGCTCTAGCTCTTCCAAGAGCTCTCATTGGGAATTGACCAACTTTATAGCTTACACCCTTGTCTTTTAATTTCTCTTCTGTCATTCCCACTGACGAAACTTCTGGCCATGTATAGATAACATTTGGAATAAGATTGTAATCAATATGAGGCTTTTGACCTGCTATAATTTCAGCAACCATAACTCCCTCCTCTTCAGCTTTGTGTGCTAACATTGCTCCTCTAACAACATCTCCAATTGCATATATGTTAGATGTAGTTGATTGAAGATTATTATTAACTATAATTTGACCCTTATCATTTATGTCAACCTGGGCAGCTTTAGCATTTAATCCATCGGTGAATGGCTTTCTTCCAACTGAAACTAGGCAATAATCACCTTCAAAAACAACTTCAGTATTATTTTTATTCAATGCTCTCACAATAACTCCATTTTTTGAGCGCTCAACTTTATTTACCGAATGGGACAAATAAAACTTAACCCCTTGTTTCTTCATAACCTTAGTTAGTTCTCTTGAAATACTTGAATCCATAATAGGTGTTATTCGATCCGCATATTCTATAATAGAAACCTCAGACCCAAGTCTTTTATATACCTGACCTAATTCTAGACCTATTACACCACCACCTATAACAATCATGTGCTTAGGTATCTCTTTGAGAGAAAGTGCTTCTGTAGATGTAATAATTCTATCCTTATCAATTTTAGCAAATGGCAAATTTGCTGGTTTAGATCCTGTAGCTATAATTGTATTTTTAGACTGAATAATTTCAGATTTGGTAGATTTAATTTTAATATGTGTTGGGTCCTCAAAACTACCTATACCATTATATACATCAATCTTGTTTTTATCCATTAAGTAATTAATGCCCTTAACTGTCTGATCTACAACAGATTGCTTACGACTTATCATTTTTTGGAGATTTATCTTTATATCTCCTGAAATTTCTATTCCGTGAGTATTAAAATTCTTTATTGCTTCCTCAAAATGATGAGATGAATCAAGTAAAGATTTTGAAGGAATACATCCAACATTTAAACACGTACCACCTAAAGAATTATATTTTTCTATTAAAGCAGTTTTAAGCCCTAACTGAGAACATCTAATAGCGGCAACATATCCTCCAGGACCTGAGCCAATTACAGTAACATCATATGAATTCATAGTATCAGATTAATTTTAATGTAAAATTAGTTAGAAAATTCTTAACATTGTACAATTAGATATAATCTTAAATTAAAATTTTGAATAAAACAAAATCTCTTCCAATAGGATCATCGATATTACCCTTAATTATTTTAATACTTCTCTTAGCATACAATGTATTTGTTTTCGGCGATGATGCATTATCAGGATCTAATCAGTTTATTTTATTGATTGGAGCAGCTATAGCTGCAGGCATTGGCTTTATTTACAAAACTTCTTATAAAAATATGCTTATTAAAGTTGCTGATAATTTTCAATCTGTTGCTGGGGCAATTTTGATTCTTCTTTTTGTTGGAGCATTAGCTGGAACATGGCTTGCAAGTGGAATAATTCCTGCTATGATTTATTATGGTCTTAAAATTTTACATCCTTCAATTTTTCTTCCA
>CEQN01209038.1_pt1 | contig 10741 bp, 11 predicted proteins | sample 427011 | NCBI WGS metagenome assembly CEQN01 (sample SAMEA2621277, study PRJEB7988) | marine metagenome | biome: marine biome (ENVO:00000447); feature: deep chlorophyll maximum layer (ENVO:xxxxxxxx); material: "saline water (ENVO:00002010), including plankton (ENVO:xxxxxxxx)" | depth 120 m
CGTGACAGGCAGGCGTAAACTCCAGACTTTACCACGCCCCCGTATGTGTACAAATTATACTATTAAAAATAAATTTAGAATGAATAAATTTCTATTAGAATTAAAAAAGTTGTGGAAACAAAAAATATATTTAAACATTTCTTAAGATTTGCATTCTTACAAGCATTAATTACTGGTGTAACTATTTATTATTTCGATAGATTTTTAATTGGTTCATACACTGAGGGATATAATATTATTTTAAGAAATCTATTAGAAGACAGAGATAGGTTCTATCCTTTTGTAACAAATTACTATATTAAGATTGACTTATTTTTAGGAATATTTGTATTTATATTTTTGTTGCTTTTATATTCTTCTAAGTTTTACTCTATCGCCAATGAATTAACTTTTTCTACTGATAAAAGTTTTCTTGATGAATATGTTCCAATCTACTTAATTTGGTCAGCCTCTCTTCTCTCTTTTCTTCAGATAACTAGATTTACAGCTGTTTCTAGAGGATACTTGCTTATATTCACATTTATTATCCCTTTTATTCTTGTAATGTTTAGAAATACTGAATTCCTATCAAATGTTCTGGGTAGAAATATAAAGAATGAAAATTATGTGTCTTTCAACCTGGATAATGAATCATTATTTAGACAAATAAAACTACTGAAGCACAGGAATGAAATTCAAAATTACACCATTAAGGGAGAAAAAAATTTTGATGATATATTAGTAAAAATTGAAGAAGTTAATAAGAAAACAAAAATTAATCTTGTTGTAATAAGGTTAAAAGATGTTCAGAAGCTTCCTGCAGACTTTGAAAGAAAATTATTAGAGCTTAATAAGAAAGTTCTTTTTCTTTCTAATGTACACTTAACTTTTAATCATAAGTTTATTTACAGAACCTCTGAATTAAACAATCGTAGTCTTATTTATATAAATAATGATATTCAGTATGGAAGTAAATACATAATTAAAAGAGTATTAGATATTCTCTTTTCAATACTTGGATCAATTATTACTTTGCCAATTACAATTTTTGCTACTCTGTTAATTCTAATTAAAGACGGGAGACCGGTAATACTTAAGCAAACAAGAGTCGGCTTACATGGAAATAATTTTGAAATTTATAAATTCAGAACAATGAAAAAAAACTCTCATTCTGAAAGAACAGAATTAGATAAAAATAATAAAAAGACTGGTCCATTATTTAAACTTGATAATGACCCTAGATTAATAAAAGGAGCAAGTAGCCTAAGAAAATACAGTGTAGATGAAATACCTCAGTTTATAAATGTTATAAAAGGAGAGATGTCCTTAGTCGGTCCAAGACCATTGTTCCCAGAAGATAATGAGTATTATGACTCAAGCTATATAAGAAGATTAAATGTTCTTCCCGGAATAACTGGTTTATTGCAAATTAATGAAAGAAATACTGACGATTTTGATATTTGGTATAAATATGACATGGAATATATTGAAAATTGGTCTATTGGATTAGACTTAAAAATTATTATCAAAACACCATTTTCTTTATTCTCTAATAAAACGAAAGGGATTTAATTGTGGGTCGGGTGGGAATCGAACCCACGACCTTGAGCTTAAAAGGCTCCTGCTCTACCAATTGAGCTACCGACCCTGCAACTATTAAAGGATAGCATCCGTTTTTAACTTAGAATAAAATATATTTACTCTTCTTCTGTGTCCAACAGAATAGAAAACTTATTTGTAGCATCCTTAATAGTATTTTGAAGTTCATCATTTATATTTAAAATAACTTCCTTCGTTTCATTTCTAATGTTTTCATCAGTAATTGTTGTGTCCACATTATGAACAAAATTTTTTAAAATAGTTGATGTATTTTCTAATGTCTCATTTAGTGATTCTTTCAAATCTTCAATTAAACTGTCATCAGTGACTTTATCTTTACTCTTTTTTGAAACTTCAGAAACGTCTTCGTTTACCATTATTTGATTATATAAAGAAAATATATGTAATTAATAATTTGCTTTATTTTTAAATTCTATAGTCGGATCTTTTGTAATTCTTTGTTTTGCCCATCTAGCTGGTGCAATGAGTCTAAAAAAAGGAGGAAGCAATGGTCTTGAAATTTTAAGAAAAAACAAATTAAAGGTCAAAAGTTTAGTTTTAAATTTACTTTCTTTAATTCCATAAATTTCTTTAAATTCTGAAGGTAATGTATTAAATGCTGTAAAAGCTATAAATGGCCAAATTGGTTTTATATGAATTGGGACAGGGCCTCCTTTGATAATATCTTGAACATCCTCTGCAACATCTGTTAATAAAAGATATTTTTTTTCTTTAGATTTATTTATAACCCAATCTTTCAATTCTTGATGAGTTTTAGGCATTAATTCTTTGTTTATCAAAACCATTTCAGCAGCAATCATGTTTTCAGAATGGTATTGATTTTTTTCTATGTCTGTTAATTTTTTTACAGTCTTTTCATAGAAATAAATAGAAGAAACCTGAAGGCATGCATGTACCCATAATAATTGTTCGAAATCTAGAGCATCGTAGGTTCCCCCTGTTACTTCATCTTTTCCTTTAATAACCTCATGAAGTTTATTAATCCTATGAGCGCTCTCATCTGCTTCTTTTTTTGTACCGAATGTTACAGAGTTTTGAAGAGAAAGTGTTCTTATCAGTCTCTTCCATGGGTCTCGTTGATAAAATGATGTCTGTCTAGCGCCTGCTGCAATTAAAGGATGGGCTGCATGCATTAGTAAAGCTCTTGCACCACCAAATAAGACAGTTATTTCTTTATTAACTTTCCACATCATTGAATTTGGACCAAAATAACCAATGTCTGCATTCATAAATATATTTTATCTCGATATGTTATTATCAATAACTAGTTTGTCTTTTATTAATAAATAATTTATATATAAACAGCGATTCAATTAGTAATATTTAGTATATGGATTTAAATATTGAAAAAATCTGTGGAACTTCTAATGAGTCAATAGATATAGAAAGTATTGGTAATGATCCAAATTTTGTATTTGTAAATGATCCAACTTATGAAACTATAGCTTTATTTGACCTTGAGGGAAATATTATAAATGTTAACTCCTGGCTTGAATGTGCTAACTATGTTAATGGTGGATGGACAAATAATGTTTCTGACTTTATAAATGGAGAGAGGAATCTCTTTTTTCTTACGTTAGGAAGTTTAGTCATTTATTTAATATACAAAAAGTTTGTTCAAATCAACAGGGGGAACCAAAATCTCTCAACAAACTAAAGCTTTAATCAATAAATTTATACTATTTATTCTTTTAGTTACCATGCCTTGGTCTCTTTTAAATAATGCCGAAGAGCTTCAGCCTAAAAAAGCTAATCAAGATAGTGTTGGCTTTTACCAAACACACGTATGTAAATTTCCTTTAAATTCTTTCATAATTGAGAATTTAAATAACAAAGACATTGAAATAGTCAATGATATTTCTTCAAGTGTTGAGTGCTTTAATAAGATTAATGGTGCTGATTTAATAAAAAATAAAATAAAAATTTATATTGGAACAAATATAAATACAGATTTATTTTATCAATCTTTAATTTGGTTATTCCTAATATTCTTGATACCTAAAAAAGAAGATGAAAAATTTAAATTCACTTATTTACCTATTCCCTTCTTAATAGTATTTTTCTATATTCATTTATTGGGCGAAAAAAAATATTATCAATCTTTTAGTAAAGACTATAAAGAAACCCTAGGTATTGATAATTATTACTTACTAAGCTTATTTATATCTCTTATATTAATCTTTGTTTTATTTGTCGATATAAATAAAACAAGATTTAAAAATTACATTAATTATTTTCCTTTTCTGTTTCTAGTGGTAGGAACATACAACTCTATTAATTTAAATTTTTTTATTCTTATATTTTTCTTTTTTGGAATAATTTCTCTTTTCAATAGCGAAATAAATTTAAAATACCTAATGATTTATATTATTTTTTCATATTTTTGGATATACAATCTTGACATAAAAGAAAATAATTTTGATGTTGATAAACTAAAAGGCTTTATAAATACCTCACAAAATTCAATGTCTTTGGCTTTTTGGATAATTGTTTTTTACTTCGTAATAAATGGATTGATATATTTGGTTAATAAATCTATAAACACTATCGATATTGAAAAATTAACATACAATTTTTTATTATCAGGTTCTTTATTGGTAGGATTTGGTTTCTTGTCTGCAATAAATCCTCTAATTAATTTTTACAGCTATTACTTCCTTGGATTAAATAAATTTGGCATGAAAACTTTAGACTCAATTAGTGGCAATACGTGGAGAGGCATTAGTCCAAGTGCTGAATTGATTGGTGAATATTTTGCTTTTGTTATTTTGTTTACTTTAATAATTAAAAATTACTATAAAATTCCATTTAAGAAAACAGAGATTGTGTTAATAATTATTAATCTTTTAGGTCTGTTTAGATCAAACAACTTTGCTGCCTCTTCATCACTTTTATTTTTTATATTTATTTATTATCTGAACCTGTATGTAAAAGACAAGCGATCAAGAAATATTATTCTTTTTTTTATAATCATTCTTATTGTTCTTAGTTATTTTTTATTTATAAATGACTATTCTTTTCAATACATGAGTGAAGCTTTAATTTACAATGGTGTTTTAAATTCCGAAATAAATTACGAATTTCCTGTTGATGAATTTGGAATGACAGCAATAGAAAATTCAAACTATGGTGAAATAATCTCAGTACCTAAAGAAGATTTAAACCTTTCTTCTTCTCTTTACGCATTTATAAATAATTATGTGAATTCAGGAAATATAAAAAATATTCCTAGCATTCAATCAACAATCAGTGCTGTTTCTTTACCTGTAAATAGGTCCGAGAAATGGGGAATCTTTTTATCTAAATATAACCCAAATCTAACTGAGTTTTTATTTGGATATGGGCCACAACAAATTTCAGAATATTATCTAGGGCATTCAACAAAAAATAACGCGGGACTAGTTTTACCTCACTCTTCATTTCTAGATTATCTTATCTTTTTTGGATTATTTGGTTTAATAATAATTATTGCATTAATTCAAGATTTGTTTTCAAATTCAAAAAGCAATGTACCTTACAGATATTTTTTATTTTTTATGTTAATAAATATTCTAAAAAGTGATTCGCTATTATATATAAATAGTGTTGTGCTTTTTATATTCATCCTGTCTTTTTATAAATTTGAACAATCAATTTTGAAATCTTCTGAGTTAAAAAATTATGAATAAATTAATTTACTTAACTTATCAAACTTTTCCTGCTGACACTGCTAATTCAATACAAACAATATCGACATTAAAATATTTTGTAAGATCGGGTTTAAATGTAGAATTAATTTTTCCGAATAGACAAATCTCCAGTTCTGACAATATCAAAATACTGCAAAATAAGTATCAATTTAAAGAAACTTTTAAAATTAAAATGCTTGATCATAATTTGCCTTTTGGAAAAGTTAATAAATTTGAAAAAATTTTCTTTCATTTAAGTCATTTTTGGTGGTCATATAAAGCAGTAAGGTATATCTTAAAAAATTCTAATAAAGATGATGTTTTTTTTACTCGTTCAGATTGGATTTATTATTTCTTATCAAAAAAAAATCTTAAAGTAATACTGGAGTGCCACCAGATTTCAAAGGTAAGAAAATTTGTTATAAATAACAATAGAAATAAACAAAGGTCAAAAGTTATCTTTACTACTAATCAATTGAGAGAAGATTTTAATATAAGGAAGAGTTTTAAAAATAATACTTGTGTTATTAATAATGCTTTTGACGAAGATTTGTTTAATATGAAACACTCTAAAAAGATAAATTCTGTTATTTTTGTTGGAAACTTAATGAGATTTAACAAGGAAAGAAATTTAAAATTTATAATTAACTGTTTCGGTGATTCTAGACTAAATGATTTTACCCTCTTTATAGTTGGTGGTCCTGAAGATTATAAAAAAGAATTAATGAAATATTCTAAAAATTTAAATATTAACAATGTTGTGTTCCTGGGAAGACTTTCACGTCAAGAGACAATTAATAAAATGCTAAAGTCCAAAATAGGAATACTCATAAACAGCAAAAATAACGTACACTCTACAAATCACACTTCTCCATTAAAATATTTTGAATATTTAGCAGCTGGGTTAAATGTTGTAGCAGTAGATTTCCATGCTCATAAAAGCCTGCCGGAATCAAATAAAATTGATTTTTTTAATGAAAATAATAATGAAAGTTTTATTACTTCGGTATTAAATTCAATTAATAAAGAAAATAAGATAGATAATATTGAAATATACTCTTATTCACAAAGAACAAAGAATATTTTAGATTTTATAAATATACAGTACGCCTGAAGGGATTCGAACCCCTAACCCTCTGATCCGAAGTCAGATGCTCTATCCAGTTGAGCTACAGGCGCAAAAATTAAAAATTAAACATTAAATTTTGAACATTTATATTTATATAATAGTTTCATTGATGGATAGTGTTTTAATACTTAATACAAATATAAATGTAACAAATGTAGAGGAGGTTGCTAGTTTGTTACAAGAGAGAGGCTCTAGGACAATTGCCGTTTGTAATACAAACACATTAGTTAGGTCTTATAGAGACGAAGAGCTTCAAAAAAAAATTAATGGCTTTCATATAAGAGTTCCTGATGGTTTCCCTGTTGCGAAATCATCAAATATTTTATATAAAAATAAGCAAAATAGAGTTGATGGATATAATATTTTTCATAAGACAATTGAAAAAGGGATTGAAAATAATTTAACTCATTATTTTTTTGGTAGTGATGAGGCAATTATTCAAAAACTTAAATCAAATCTATTAAAAAAATATCCAAATTTAATAATACTAGGTCACACATGCCCACCTTATTTAAATTATGAAGAGCTAGTAGATAATAAATATTTAAATGATTTACTAGAAAAAAAACCAGATATTATCTGGGTTTCTCTAGGTTTCCCTAAGCAAGAAGAGTTTATAGATTTATTATTGAAAAAATACAATTTAGATTCAAATTTTGTTGCTGTTGGTGCTGTATTCGAATGGAGTGCTGGGACAAAAATTAAAGCTCCCGAAATTCTAGCAAATATGGGCCTTGAATGGATTTTTAGATTAATACAAGAACCAAGGAGATTGTTTAAAAGATATTTTGTAGATAATTTTCTATTTATAATCTATATCATTAAACAAATTAGAAAAACAAAACGATAGATAGAAAAACAAAAAAATAATGAAAATAGTTGAATCTTTGATTAATGAAGTCAGTAATTTGTTTAATGAATATGATATTGACGAAGAAATAGATTTTAAGTTATCAAATATAGAAAATTTTGATTATCAAATAAATAATCTAGTTAAGCACCGGAAGCATAAAAAGATTGACGAAATAGTTGGTAAGATTGACTCACTTCTTACTAACCATAATTTATTAGAAAATTTTGAAATAACAAAGAACTATTTTATAAATATAAGAATTAATTTAAGTGATTGTGAACAGTTTTTATCTAATATAAAAGAAAACCTGTCAACTCAAAACCCTAAAAGAATACTTATAGATTACGGTGGGCCTAATATAGGTAAGCCTTTACATGTGGGACATCTCAGATCTCTTAATATCGGAAGAAGTTTAAAAGAACTCAATAAGATAATTGGTAATCGAGTTACCACAGATATCCATCTTGGAGACTGGGGTATGCCTGTTGCTCAAATTATTGCATTTTGTGAATTTGAAAATGTAGATATAAATACTCTAACTGCGGAAAAATTAATAGATATTTACCCGAAAGCTTCGACTCTTTATGCTGACTCAAAAGACTTTAAGAACTTAGCAAAAGAAAAGAATAAAGAGCTAAATGATCAAGAAAAAAAAGTTCTTGGTCATTGGAGTCTTCTAAAAAATATTTCAATTAAGTCAATTAAGGAAACATTATCTCTCCTAAGGCATGATTTTGACTTATGGCTAGGTGAGAGCGATGTTAATAAGTTAATTGAACCTATGATTGAGTCATTAAAAAAGAAGGGGAAGGTTCACCTAGATGATAATGCATTAGTAAGCACCCAAGATACTGATCCTAAAATTCTTATAACTAAATCTGATGGTTCTTATTTATATTTAACCACTGATATTGCAACTATATTAAATCGCCTAGAAAATTATGATTTTGACACAACTCTTTATGTCGTGGATGCTAGACAGAAGTTACATTTCATTCAATTATTTCAAACTATTGAATATTTTGATTTTCCTAAAAGAGAATATAAGCATCTTGAGTTTGGAACGATTAATGACGAGAATGGCAAGCCCTTTAAAACAAGAGACGGTGGAACAAAAAAATTATTGGACCTTTATAATGAAACGTTCGATTATATACAAAATATAAATAAGAAGTTAGATGAAAACATAGTCAACAAACTAACAAATACTGTTTTAACTTATAGTGACTTATTAACTAATAGAAAAACTGATTATAAATTTGATCTAAAAAAATTTACTAATATATCTGGCAAAACAGGTATCTATGTTCAATACGCGCAAGTTCGTGCGAGAAATATTATAAAAAATTCTGAGAGTGAAAATCTCTCACACCAACTAAATATAAAAACAGAAGAAGAAAGAAACTTAACAATCGCTTTGCTTAATTTGGAACTTACAATTAAACAATCAATAAAATTTAGTGAGCCTCATCATTTGGCAAATTACCTATACGAAATTTCTAATTTATTTAATATTTTTTATCAGGATGAAAATATCCTAAATTTAGATAATGAAGAATTAAAAAAATCAAAGCTACTGCTAACTAAATATTTTTTGGACACTGCAAAAATAGTTTTTAGTTGTTTGGGCATTGAAACAGTTGAAGAAATGTAACTTATAAAAATATCTGTGAAGAAACTATCCAAATAAATAAAGTAAATCCATAAGACACCCTATCAATAAAAGTCAGCGAACTCCTAAAAGTGTGTTGTAAAAATAGAACTAAAGGTATAGCAATAAAACCTGCAAATGATACAGATTTTCCAAATGTTGAAATATCACTCATTATTAGAGTTTCAGAATTTATAAAAAATTGAAACATCATAAGAGAAACTAATGAAATCGTAATTGAATAAATAATATTAAAAATTAAGTCTTTAAATGTTGAATTATAAATTTTAAAAACATTTAAAAACTCTATGGGTATAAATAAGATAAACAGCGCGAAGAAAAACAATATTAAAGACCAAAACAAACCCTCTCCACTCCAGCTAATAACATTTCTTTCTATTCTCTCAGTTGCCTCTAAAAATAAGTAAATAGAATACCCGCTTGTAACAGCTCCTAGGGAGAATAAATAAAGCCCAAAAATACTTAGAAAATTTTTAGACTCAAACTTTAGATTTAATTCAGTGTTCGAGATTTTTTCATATTGCATACTGTCATATATTAATGTTTTTTCTACTAAAATAAATAATTATTATGGAATTAATTGATACACCTAATCCAAATGCAAAGAAAATAATCACTGATTTGTCGGAAAATGAAATCCCAAAAACACTATCTGAAGTAGATGGTGTAGATTCTATTTTTTTTGGTCCTGGTTTTATAACAATCACAAAAAATGAAAATATAGACTGGGAATCAATAAATCAAGACATTATTAACATTCTTGATAAACTATAAAGTATGGAAACATTTAATCAAGATCCAAAGCCTGGAAGACTAGTACTCCCTTTGGTTTTGATTGGTATGATTGCAACAACATATACTTTTGTTAACAGAGTTGTAACGAATAATGACCTTGATGTTTCTGTAGTACAAGAGGAAATCACTCCAGTAGAAGAAACTGAAACAGATGACACAACTACAACTTCAACAACCACTACAACACTCCCAGTAGAAGTTGTAACATATCTTGAGGAAATTCAGGGAGAAAAGGTTCAATCTGATGAACTAGGTCAAAAAGTATTAGAAGCTAACGAAAGATGGGATGATGAACTTTCATCATACCAAGAAGCAAAAGATGAATTTGCAAAATTCATTGAAGATGCTGAACAATTTGCAAACACAATTTCAGAACCTGGGCCTCCTGATACTTTTGCTAACTTAGTAACTAGTCATGAAGAATTAACAGTGCTTGCTAACTTAATATACGAAGATACTAAAGAACTTCTTGAAGGTTTAACATCCTCTGATACAGGTGAAAGAAGGGCTTCAGCTCTTGATTCATTTAATAAAAATTTAGCTTTACTGCAACAAAAAATTGAGGAGACTATTGCCTCAGCAACTTCTAGTTAGAAGCTGCGGAACAAACAGTATCAATCATTAACATCGCTATAACATAAGGGTCTGCGTTTGCATTTGGTCTTCTGTCTTCTAAGTATCCCTTTTTATCAACTTCTACCTGCCAAGGAATTCTAATTGAAGCTCCCCTGTCACTGACTCCATAAGAAAAAGTGTCAAATTTTTGAGTTTCATGATCTCCTGTCAAACGATCTTCGATTCCTGAACCATAGTTTTTAACATGAAGTTCTGCATTTTTTCCTAAAGCTTCACATCCAGCAATAATTGCATCGTATCCGCCATCTTCTCTCATTTGCTTTGTAGAAAAGTTTGTATGCATTCCTGCCCCATTCCAATCACCTTTTACAGGTTTTGGATCTAGCGTTGCTGATATATTGTAGTCTTCGGCAATTCTATAAAGTAACCACCTTGCTACCCAAATATGA
>CEQN01044946.1_pt1 | contig 10722 bp, 11 predicted proteins | sample 427011 | NCBI WGS metagenome assembly CEQN01 (sample SAMEA2621277, study PRJEB7988) | marine metagenome | biome: marine biome (ENVO:00000447); feature: deep chlorophyll maximum layer (ENVO:xxxxxxxx); material: "saline water (ENVO:00002010), including plankton (ENVO:xxxxxxxx)" | depth 120 m
TTGGCAACAGAACAATCATAACTTGTTGATGTTTTTATATCCTCTAACATTGTTTTTACTAAATCTCTATTAAATACGTATTTATCTAATCTACTATCATATATAATAAATTCGCTGTTAGTTTTAATTTGATTACAACATCTGTGTGACCATCCATATTCATTGGATAACTCTGATAATTCAGCATCATTCAATGGTTGGTCGGAATTTGATTTAATTAACCACCAATGAGATAAAGCCGACGAAACAGGTAATATATGTTCACATTCCATTGTTTTTTGACCATTTTCGCCTTTTGGTAATATTGGACGGTTACATAAATAACAAGTAGTAGGTGGTTGATTATTTTGTAATTGGGGCACCGTTTTAAATCTACTTTTATCTACACGTTTTGCGCGCATACATTGGTCTTGGTCTGAGTATTTATTAAATCTATTTCTCCACCCATCGCCATCACCATCATCGCCATCATCATTGGAATTACTTATAACATTAAATAGCAGGTCAAAATAACTCGCGTATTTTGTTCGCGTATTTCCCGTTTTAACTGGCATACTATCAGTAAATCTATCTATAAAATCATCAGAATTATAATAGGCTATTCTTTGTCTTAATAATTGTCTGTTCCCACCAGCTCTACTTAAGCGATTAAGTTTATCAATAATACATTCGCGTAAAATAATGGCTCCAACTTTATTTATATTTGTTTTATCTGAAGGTAATCCTAATGAACTTAATTTCTCATTTATAATTTGTTCAAAAGCTCCAACTGTATCACATGCACTTGATGTTAAACTTTTCCACACACTTTGTTTTGATACTAATTTTAATGAACATATACCAGTCATATATATATATATATATATATATTCACTATTTTCTGTAGTAAAAAAGAATTTGATATGCTTGTCGAAAGTTCCACAAAATAGGGTCTTTTTTATCCTCATTAAAATTAGAACCTTCAAATGTCCAATTAATATCTTTGTTAATATTTTTTTTCCATTCAAATTTATTAAGACGCGACATGCTTGCTCCATCAAAACCCAATTCGTTCCCTCCACAAGTAATTAAAGCACAAAAGTGATACATCTCTGTATCACGTATAATAACAGAATCTAATACATAGTCAACTCCGTGTAATTTAATTGTTAAAGGTTTATCATTAATATTTTTCGATGTCTTGTCTATCATCGTAATTGCATATACGTCTGGTATTTTATTGCCAAAATTCTCTCCATTCTGCGATATATTTTTAATATCAACATAATCAATCTCAACCAAATTAATATTATCATTATTTAAAAACCGCATTACATCATCATAATAGTTCAATGGATTATTTGGAGAATCCACATCCAATATTCCGTAATTTCGATTCTTTTTTGGAATGGCATTATAAATTCGCGTTATAATATTATTTGTATCCATAGCAAGAGCCAAATCTTGTGCCTTTTTATTCTTCGAGCTATTATAACATGCCTCTATTGCAGCATTGAATAGAAAAAAAGAGTCCGCTAACGTAGATGGAGTTATTTTACTTCCATTTGCTAATTTTCCTTGAATCATAAGTTGTCTGAAAAATTTAAAAAATTTACGTCCTTTATCACTAATAAAAAAACAAACAAACATAGTATTGAACCAACAATTAGCCCTTACTTGAAGAGGAGTAATTATTTTACTACAATCAATCGCGCTGGTTGAATTAAGATTTTTTAATAATAGTTTTTGGGCGCGAGGATCGTTTCTATCTACACATATAGGATTCTTATTTTTAACACCTATTTTAACTTGCATTATATTTTTAAATAATGTTTCATCATTTCTCGATACGTTTGGTTTGAATTTTTTATTTTGTAACGGCGTATTTAATCCACAGTCAAATATATCACTGAAACCAGTATTTAAACTCATAGAAACTAATTTTTTATTAATTTCTGGTGTGAAAGACTTATTTTTAGTAAGTTCTTCGCGTATCGTAGACAACATATTACTTGGCTTCTTTTTATCAACCAGTATTTTTTGAATACTCTTACTAATTAATCTGTCTTCAACTGGTGTCTCATCTTTGATAACCACAGTATTTTTAAGCATCGTTTTTGGTATGACAGTTTTATTTTTCTTTAAAAAGAATCCAGTAGCACGTTTCTTTTGTTTTTTACTTTGGTTTTTATTATCTTTAAAACGCATTTTTTTAGTTTTTTTATTTGTTTTTTTTTCTCTGTTTTTGTTTGTTTTATTATTATATTTTATTGATTTATCATTGTATTTCATTATAATATATTATTATATTTATTTTTACAACAATATATTACCTGATATATATATAGTTATGTCAAAAACACAAGATTTACAAGAAATAATATCAAACACAAGATTTTCGAAAATAACACCCGAAAGTATAAAAAGCATATCGACACAACCTATTGATAAAATAGAGTCTGTTAAAAATCTAGCTAAAGAGGGTGTTAGCAATATTAATTGGAACTCAATTATTAAATACGGGTTAATTATTTTAATTTTAGCAATTTTAGGTTTTAATTTATTTACCTATTTAGGTAAATTTACAGATACAACCGCCGAAATAATAAGGCCAATAACAAAAATATTGGGTTCAACAAGTGGTGATTTAGTAAAACAGACCGCCGTTGTATCAGGAGAGGGAACAAAGGGACTAGTAGACGTTGCTTCAGGAACGGTTGTAAGTGGTGTTGATGTTTTACAGCAAAACGTAAATAATAATACAACTCGCAACAATGTTGTTCGTGACAATTTAGATAACAGAAATAACCAGGACGAATTATACTATAAACCAACAAACCATTTTATTCCAGTTCCAGATGACGCGGGTAGTACCACGCAGACAACACAAAATAAATCAGGACACTGTTACATTGGTGAGGACCGCGGTTTTAGAAGTTGTATTCAAGTAAGTGAAAACGACGCATGTATGTCTGGACAGATATTCCCAACGCGCGCATTATGTATTAATCCTAATTTACGCGAATAATTTAAAATTTAATGGGTTTATATGAACATGAAGGATATCTATTTTCAACAACAATATCTGGAATTTGGTCGGGATGAAATTCAGAAACTAATTTTGTTGCCTTCGAACTATTGATGAAAATTGTATTATTATCTGGTGGGGTGGGAGATTGTGGTCGCGATGGCGGTAATGTCACCGGCGATGGTGGTTCACTACCAGAACTACTAGATGTTATGGATACAGTATCAGACAAAGATAAATCTGGAATACATACTGATAAATTACGAACAGTTCTATTTGCAATATTAGCGTAAATTTGCTTCTGAGTCAATGTATCTTTATTACGGTTAAAAGTTACCTTATCAATTTTTAATTGACAATTTGTAGTATCATTTGCACCGAATCTTGTAAAACTACTATTTAAATTATAATTACAATTATCCATTTAATAATATTATATATTAAAATAATATTATTAGATATCCACACTAAATATCTTGTGCTTCTTCAAAAAACCATCTATTAGACAAATATCTCGGTTTACTTTTAATTAAATTTTCCGATTTCATCTTCATATTGGGACCATTTGAAACAATCCCTTGAATTTCATTAACACCAATGGCCGAACTAAAATATCTTAACCCAGACGTAAAACCAGAAAACCCACCGTTCATTGATAAATATACATCACCATAGTTTTGTTTCGCCACACCACTTAACATATGGCGTTTTGTTAATATCCCATTAATATATATATCTAATTGATTTTGCTTATTTAATCTTAAGATAACATTAAGCCACTTATTGAGAGGGATATTTTGAACTTCTATATTTTCTTCGATTGCATCAAATGTATTCATTTTAACTAGTAAATTATTTGTTGCAGGATCTATGTATAATCCGGGAGCATTATTAGGGTAATATGTTCCTTGAAATGAAGAATCAGTATTTGCGAGTCTATCGGAACCCTTATGAAAAATGTGTTTATGCTCGCTTGTATCTTCAAAAGTAGCATCTTCAATATATATCCATACTGACCAAGTAAATTCCATACCATGTGTTTCATTATCAGACCGAATAATAGGAATAGACCCCTTTGTGGCTGGATTTTGCGGAATTATCATCGCTTTTGTTGAATCAATCATACCATCCAATAAAATAGGATTTTCCGGTGGCGTGAAATACCATCCTAATATCGAGCTACCAAGTCGCAATAAAATTATAAAAACTAATAACACCAACACTAAAAATGCAAATTTAGCTACTAACGAATTTGCTTGATAAAATGTTGATGCAGCTCCTAATCCAAAACTAGAGAAACCTCTATTTCGAAACATTACTATATATAATATATCATAAATAATATATTATATATCATATAATATATATTTTAAATTATTTGTTTAACCTATCCATTAGTGCTAAATATTTACATTTCAAAACCACCCGCTACCTCATTATCGCGAAGTAATTCAACCTTAATTCTGTATTTGTTGAATATATTACCAAAGAAACTACCACCATAGCCCTTTTTGTAAATATTGTATGCTTGTTGGGGATTTGTTGGTTTGGGTGTGTATAAGAAGTTAGTAGTCCATCCACTAAAACCACCGTCAGGTGTAATAACTATTTCACCGTCTACATCGACCTTCGGTATGTTGGGTAATACACATGTTCGATATAATTTACCGTTCAAGTAAATATCAAGGGTCTTACCATATGTACTAATTGTTAAATTTACCCACTTCTGTAACGGAACATTATTTATATGACATGTGTGTGTTTGTGAATCACTGTTAGTATCAGTAGTTGTAGTAGTGCCAGCACCACCATCACCATAACATAATATAGACACGTCTATATTGTTTTCTGTTTGTCCTAAACTAACTTTAATACTTTCATTATTTGACGTGCCTCTACGTAGGATTATTTTTTCCTCACCATAACGTTTATTCCAATCATTTATGTAAAACCACATAGAATATGTATAATTTCCTGCTTGAGTATTTTCGGGTAATTCAGAAGCAGGAATACTGTGTTGAATGGTACCACTTGACATAGTAACTAATTTCTTGCTTTTCTTAAAATACCAGTTTACTACTAAATATAGAATAAATAAAGCAATCATCGCAATCATAATTGTTCTTAATATGCCACCACCACCGAAACCCATCCTCCCCATATTACCAAATCTTGAAAATCTATTCATTCCAAACATATCTTATATAATGTATCATAAGAAATTATCTAAAATAAAGGCGGATTCATTTGACTTAACAATTTATAATTTAAAAGTATTTCGCCTTTACTTAATATTCTATCATAGTATGTAACATTACAAATGCCACCTTCTACTCCCCTATTCTCTCCACAACTAACAGAATCATATTTCATATATGGAGATACACCACTTTTAGTGCCTACCAATTCACCATTTAAAAATACATCCATGTATCCCGCGTCATAATTAATAACTATATTATTCCATTTTTGTAACTCTATCTTATTTGTTGTGTATATATCAACTATTTTTCCTGATGTAAGGGATTGGTCGGATTCTTCACTGTGTTCATGTGGATGCATATGATGACTAATTTGTGTTTGAACCCTTAATGTATTTGTAGAAGGATTATATTGTATAGACGGTTTATTTGAATAATTTATAATATCTGTAAACTCGCTATAAGAAGATCTCGTGTTTGGACCCATTGCAAATATGTTAAACCACGCCGAAATGGAATAATTATATTTAAATATATTGTCCTTATTATTACTAGTACTTAAACTTTGAAAATTACCTAAAACATATTTATTATTTAAGTAATGTGGTTGTTTCAATAATATATCACCATCATGAGTTATTATTTTTTCATAAACATAAGGTAGTAAATATGCTAAACCTATAAATACTATTTCACCTCCTAATACTAACCATTCGGTCTTGGTGGTTATTTTCCATTGATTTTTAATATATTCAACAAGAGCAATTAATAAACAGGGAATATAAAAAATAACATCTCTTATGAAGTTAAGAAATTTACCTCTATTTGTATTATCAAAAGCTAAATATTTTTTGAAAATTAAATATATCAATGCTCCTGCTCCTGCTATTGCTATTAATTTAAAAACAAAACTAGCTATATTTGTTACATTTGGAATTGTTTTAATAATCCATATACTTAATAAAATAGCACCAATAATAAGCGCTATTGTTCCTAGAAAGCCAAATACTTTTTTAACAAATGTAGACCACCATTTCTTTGTATTGCGCGTTGGTTCGTTTTGTTTAATTTTCTCTCTATGACCAATAAATGAATATGTAATTAAAAACCAAAAAAATAAGAATAACATACCACCTAGCACATACAATGGACGTTTTTCGTATATATCGTATGGGTCTTTCATATAAATAATTCCAAGCAGTATAAGATAAATTATACATACAAATGTAGCATAGTATGACGATACGGTAGTTAGCTTGCTAAAAAAACTATTTGTATTAAATAATAATAATTGTGCAAGTAATGGAATTTTTTTAATTTTTTCTTTTAGTTCTTCGAGTATTTCAGCAAATATACTTTTATCATCTGTTTTATTTGTTTCCATAATTATAATAATTAAACATTATAATTATAAATTTTCCATTGCTGTTTTTCGTCCGTGACACTCTCTACATAATGCTTCTAAATTATCTACATGGTTTGTCCCTCCATATTCCAAACGTTTCACGTGATCAACTTCAAACCACGCGGGTAATTGTATTTTACACTTTTTACAACACCAATTTTGTTGGGCGGCCACATATTTTTTCTTTGTTTCACTAACACTGCGTTTTGTAGCTTGTTTACCAGAGTTCATCATACGTTTTTGTTGGGGAGTTGTATTTGAAATACCGGGCATCTGCATACCAGCCAAGTCTGCAGGTGTGGCAGGCATCTGCATTTGCATACCACCTCCATTATTTGTGAAACCTTCTTTTGAAAAATTCAATAAAGGTGATAATAAATCTCCCGCTTCTTTATCAATTGGCATATGCTTAATAAATCCATTTGCATGTGATACTAATGAGTGAGATTGGTTCGGATATTTTTTCATATATGCGTATGCTGATATTCCAGCAAATGCTATACCTGCCATTTGATAGTATTTTTTCCACGATTTAAGCATTTGAACATATTTACCGTCGTAATACGTATTTACGATAAAAAAAATAGTTATAGTTACAATTAATAGTTCTATTTTCATAATGATATATTAATATAATATTATATCATTTTTCTTATTTTTCTCTTTTTTTCTTATTTTTAGTAATCATTTATTTCGATATGTTGCGGCCATCGTAACTGCCCACTCGCCCGCATACGAATATTTTCTCCCATCGAAATTTTTGTACGAATGATTTTCATTGGGGCATCATCGTCGCCATATACATTGCTTCCAACAATTGAAGGAGCAATATTATTATATAATTCTTTCAAATATATCTTGTTTTCAATTTGAAACTTTCTCACATATGTCAAATTGAGTTTGTCTTGAGCGGCCGCCTCAACCATAAGCTGTGCCGTATCATTTCGCGGAATGAAAGTTAGAACGTGTCCAAGGACACCGGTTGGAAGGTCGCGAACCATATCAATAAGCGACGCCATTGTTTTGAAATCTGAAAACTTCTTTATATTTGTTTGAACTACATATTTATTATTATTTAAAATCATTTCAATTTTTTTTCTCTTCTTTCAAATTCCTCATATCCTGCTATTTTTAAACCATATATCATTTTTATGAGAGCTTCTTTAAAAGTATATTTTGTATATGTGATATTGTTATTTTCACAGTATTCAATAACATCGTTAATAATTAAATGAACATTTTCAGCTGGCATTTGTGGAACAATATGATGTTCAATTTGTAAATTTAAAAATCCAGAGAATATTTCAGCATATTTGTTGCCAACACCCCAGTTACATGTAGTAGCAATTTGCCATTTTTCCCAACTAGTTTCAATATTATCAATACGTGGCATTGCAAAATGATTCAATCCAAACATCAATCCTAAATACAACCCTTGAATACTATATCCAATCCAGTAAAATAATATATAGTTACTAATTTCTTTAACAAAAAAACTAGTGCAATAAAAATGTAATAAAACTAAAAATAATTCGTTCCAATATTTTTTTCTTATGATAAATAGCTTAGTAGTCACAAAAAACGCAGGAACATATAAAATCAGAAAGGGTATAAACAAAAGATGTTGAATGCGCAACAAATATGTAGGAACCTTTCGTATTAATATTGGATCCCACGCAAAAAACGGTGTTGTTCTTAAATCACCATCATATTCTATTGAATTAGGCATAGCGTGATGCTTGTTATGGCGATTTCTCCACCATTTACCTGTCCCACCTTTTAGAAAACCCTCAAAAAAAGCTTGGATTTTTAAATCAATTTTACTATTGCCCGTAAAACCTAAATGTCCAGCATGATGTTGAATAAAACCACAGTGAGTCCAAACTAATCCTATTAATATACCACCCACTATAGGATAGTTGTTATATAATAACATATAACTAATATACCAACCTAATGTAGTCAATAGACACCATGAAATAAAAAAACCATATTTTGTTTTATAGTATCCTTTTGCCTTCCATTTTTGTATTAATTTATTGAAATCATTATTACTAGTTTTATTACTATGTTTGTTTTCTATAATTTTAAGTGAATTTAATATCCTATATGCTGATTTAGACCGAAGATGAAATGTATTAAATGCATCAGTTGCATCTACATTATTATTAATACAATTAAAAAATTTAATAATGTTACCACCGGGATGTATTTTTGAAAAATCTGTTACATCATATATATTACTATTAATTTGTAAATGATATTTATTCTTATCATTATCACACATAAATACATAATTGTATTATTTTTAAATTATTTGTTATACAAGATACCACCAATAATTATCAAAAAACATACGATTAATAAAAAAATTAATTTCTCTCTTTGTTTGCGTTGTTGAGCATCTTTGACAACTTTGGGTTTATATTCATCATAATATTGAGCCATTGATTCTTCTTGTGATAATTCGGGTTCACCTATACTGACATTTATTTTATTATGAATAAAATGCATCCATTTCATAAAAGATGGACGCGAATCAAGATATGGTGTAACCGGATATTTATCTAAATATTTTGCAAATGAATTACCGATTTCCTGTATTGGTAATAATAGTGGTAAATTTTGTATAAAATCATAATATTTTTTTTTAGTTACATCATTAGGTGACAATGGATAAGTATTAGCAATAGTATGTAATACAAACCAATAATGAGGCCCCCATACTTTTGGATTTAATACCATTTACTATAAATGATATAAAAATTAAAATATTATAACAAATAACTATGAATTCTAAACATACTTTTTGTAATAATTGTGGTAAAAATGGCCACGTTTTTCATCAATGTAAACAACCAATAACAAGTATAGGAGTAATAGCATTTAGATATAATATTAACAAAAAACTCGAATATTTAATGATTAGACGTAAAGATTCATTGGGTTTTGTTGATTTTATGAGAGGTAAATATCCTATAAACAATAAAAGTTATATTATGAACATAATAAATGAAATGACTATGAATGAAAAACAAAAATTATTAACTATGTCTTTTGAAGATTTATGGAACTATTTGTGGGGGGATAACGTGGGTATTCAGTATAGAGGTGAAGAAAAAACATCGCAAGAAAAAATAAAAATACTGAAAGAAGGAATTTTTTTTAATAAAGAGAAATACACTCTTGAACGATTGATTAACGAATCAAACACAGTTTGGGAACAACCAGAATGGGGGTATCCTAAAGGACGTCGCAATTATCAAGAAAAAGATTTAAATTGCGCAATACGAGAATTTGAAGAAGAAACTGGATATTTACGTAGCAACTTACAATTAATACAAAATGTTATTCCATTCGAAGAGATATTTACAGGTTCAAATTATAAATCATATAAACATAGATATTATATTGCTCTTTTAAATATAAACGATAAAGTTAGTAACCAATATCAAGAAAGTGAAGTAAGCAAGGTTGAATGGAAAACATACGACGATATGTGTAATAGTATTAGACCATATAATTTAGAAAAAATAGACATATCACATCGTGTTAATAAATTATTAAGCAATTTTAGTTTATATAGTTAATATATACGTATGGTTCAATCACAAAGTAATAAAACTAAAAAAAGAAAAACACATATTCGTAGAACCAGAAAATATAAAACAACTAAAGGAGGAGCATCTAATGAAGATATGCAAAATGTAAATATTAGCCAGCCTACGATAGCAACATCTCTAGATACGATTAATAATACACAGCTACCTACTCAAACAGAACAGATTCAAGAACAACCTATTCAAAAAAAAACCAAAAAAGGTAAAAAAAAAATTGGCGAGTATTGTAATGGAAACGAAGAATGTGTTAATAATAATTGTGTTAACAAAAAATGTGTAGATAAAAGAAAAAAAGCTAATAAAAAGAAAAAAACTGGTGAACCTTGTATTAATGATGACGATTGTGATAATAATGCTTGTCTTGATAATAAATGTGCAGATGGAAGAAGTAAAGTTTATAAAGCTTATAAATTAAGACAACAACAGCAACCTCAGACACAACCTCAGGAGGAGCAACCTCAGGCACAGGAGGAGCAACCTCAGGCACAG
>CEQN01106687.1_pt1 | contig 10661 bp, 9 predicted proteins | sample 427011 | NCBI WGS metagenome assembly CEQN01 (sample SAMEA2621277, study PRJEB7988) | marine metagenome | biome: marine biome (ENVO:00000447); feature: deep chlorophyll maximum layer (ENVO:xxxxxxxx); material: "saline water (ENVO:00002010), including plankton (ENVO:xxxxxxxx)" | depth 120 m
AAAAAATCATTACACCATATAATGAAAGAATTAATTTTAATAAGAAATCTATATTAATTATTTTTGACCATAATAAGAGCTTGGTCCATGTTTTCTAAAAAAATGTTTTTTGATTAAATTAATATCGATTTTACTTTTTGAATTGATTTGAAGAGATAAATAAGCAAGCTCAGCTATATACTCTAATATTTCAGCATTTTTAAAAGCTTGATTTGCATTAATTCCAAAACTAAAGGGAGCATGGTTTGCAACTAAAATTCCAGGACATTCAAGAGGTTTAATTTTCGATTTTTTAAGACAATCAATTATGCTATTTCCTATATTTTTTTCATAGTTTTTTATTATTTGATTTTTTTTCAAAGGATTAGTTACTTGAATATTTTTTTGGGAATAGTCAGCATGAGTTGTGCCCAAAATAGGAATACTTTTTTTTGCTTGTGACCATGCAGTCGCAAATTTAGAATGAGTATGAGCTATACCACCTATTTCACGGTATTTTTTATAAAGTAAACAATGGGTAGGAGTATCAGTTGAAGGATTTAATTTGCCTTTAATTATCTTATTATCAGAAATGCGAATAATAGGATAATCTGTGTGTTTTAAAATATTTAAATTAGCCCCGCTTGGCTTAATAGTAAAATATTTATCATCAATTCTAGAACTGATATTTCCAAATGAGTGAATCACCAAGCTACTCTTTGCCAGACTAACATTTGCAACGTGACAATTTTTTTGAATTAATTTCATATTTTTACTTTATATATAAAAAAGATGATTAAGTTAAATTTTTATTATATGTGTATATTTTATGTATATTGGTATTGATTTAGGGACCTCAGGAGTAAAAACAATCTTAATTGATTATAATCAAGATATTTTAGCTACAGCACATTCAGCCTTAACAGTTCAAAGTCCCCAAGATGGATTTAATGAACAAGATCCTAACTCTTGGATTAAAGCTACTGAAATTTGTTTAACAGAGTTAAAAAAACAAAAATCAAAAGAATTCTCTAATACAACGTCTATCGGTATTTCGGGACATATGCATGGAGCGACAATTATTGATAATCAGGGTAAAGTAATTAGACCATGTATTTTATGGAATGATACTAGAGCTTTTAAGGAATGTGAAGAATTTGAAAATCAAGACTTTGATGTAAGGAATATTTCAGGCAATATCGCTATGCCTGGTTTTACTGCACCAAAAATTAATTGGCTAATTAAAAATGAGTCTGAGAATTTTAAAAAAATATTTAAAGTATTATTACCCAAAGATTACTTACGATACTATTTAACAGGAGAGTTTTTTTCAGATATGTCTGATGCCTCTGGAACATTGTGGATGGATATTATGAATCGACAATGGTCAGAGCAATTACTAGAAATTTCAAATTTAAATATCAATCATATGCCTAAACTTGTAGAAGGTAATCAAGAAGCTGGTATGCTCTCTTCTAAATTAAAAGAAAAATTCAATTTTAATAAAAATGTAATTGTTGTAGGGGGAGCGGGTGATAATGCTGCATCTGCAGCGGGTTTAGGAGTAGTAGAGGAAAATCAGTCATTTATTTCTTTAGGAACATCAGGTGTTTTTTTTACTCCAACTTCAAATTTTCTTATGAATACTAAAGATGCAGTCCATTCCTTTTGTCATTGTCTTCCGAATAAATGGCATCTTATGTCTGTTATGTTAAGCGCAAGTAATTGTCTTGATTGGATTTGTTCTTTAACAGGAAACAACATAGCTGATGCATTAAAAAATATTGAAAATTATTCATCAAATTTAGAAAATATTTTTAATGCTCCATACTTTCTACCTTATTTATCAGGAGAAAGAACTCCTCATAATGATCCACATGCAAGGGGATCTTTCCATTATTTAAAAACAACAACAGATAAATCAGCTATGCAATATGCAGTATTGGAAGGTATAAGCTTTGGAATTTTTGATGGTTTTAATTCTATACAATCAGTAAATCAGAAGTTTGACGATATTTTTGTTGTTGGTGGTGGATCTAAAAGTTCTTATTGGCTTAATCTTTTATCATCAATTTTAAATAGAAAATTAAGTATATGTGAGCAAAGTGAGTTTGGCGCTGCATTGGGTGTTGCAAGATTAGCAATGTTTGCTGATAAACAAGTAGAAGATAAAAATTCTATAATTAAAAAAATAAATATAAAAAAATCTTTTCAACCTTCAGAAAAAAATATTAGTTCTCTTGAGAAAAGATATTTAATATGGAAGGAACTTTATCCCAATAATAAAAGTAATAATTTTCATATTAGTCATTAGATATATATTTTTTTATAAAATTTATTATTATCCCTACAAACAATAACGGAGGAATGGCTAGAAGTATGGCTGATGCATTAATTACACCCCATGGAGTTTCAAAACCAAGACTTGTGAAACTTGCTGCAACAACAGGCAAAGTGACATTTCTTGAGGATAACGAGAGAGCAATTAATAATTCATTCCACGTAATAACAAAGGTAAATATTACTGCTCCAATTAATGATGGAGAGGCAACAGGTAAAGCTATTTTTGTAAATATTCCAAAGTAGCCACAACCTTCAATACCTGCGGCTTCTTCAATATCTTTAGGCACACTTTCAAAAGCTGGAATTGACAACCATATTATTGATGAAATAGTAACAGGCAAGTAAGTAATTATTATTGCAGTTTTTGTATCATACAAGCCTAAATCTAAAAAAATACCTATAAATGGAATAGCTATTGCTACTGGCGGCATAAATCTTATTGATAAATAAAAAAAACGTAAATCATTTGAACCTCTTGGCTTGTATCTGGCTATTGCATATGCTGCAGGTATCCCTACTAAAATTCCTATTAAAAGAGATGTTCCAACTATTATGGTACTATTCTGAATTCCTCTTAAAATTGAGTCAGTAGTTAAAACAGTTATGTAATTTTCTAAAGTAGGAGAAAAAATAATTTTAGGTATAGGATTAATTATATCTTTCAATTCTTTAAATGATCCAAGTAAAGCAAAAAGTATAGGAGTTATCGCAAATAAAATTAATAAAAAAATAATTGAATTTGATATTAAATTTTTTTTCATTTAGCTTTTTTGCGCCCTTTTCCAAATAAATGTAAAAATAACGATAGTAATTATTACCATTGCCACGCTCATTGCTGAAGCATAAGAAATTTCACCCCTTAGACCAATACCCTGTTGATATGCATAAAGATCTAGTGTTTCAGTTGTAATTCCAGGACCTCCTTTTGTCATGGTAAAAATCAGATCAAAAGATCTTAGTGATTCAATAGCTTTGATGAGAGCAATTGTAATTAAGCTTCCTTTTAACATAGGAAATGTAATAAAATAATGAAGTTGCCATTTTTTTACTTTATCTATTTTTGCTGCATCAATTAAATCTCTAGGAAGTGTTTCTAACAAAAACAAAAGTATAACTCCAAAAAATAATCCCCACTGCCAAATATCTACAAAAGCAACACTAAATAACGCCAATTTTGGAGAAGCAAGATATTCAATAGGGTTTAAGTTTAAAGAGATTAAAGGAGCATTAACCAATCCCATTACAGGAGACAACATAAATCTCCAAATCAAACCTGCAGATACTTTTGGCAACATAATTGGCATTATTAATATGATAGCTAAAAGTATTCTGTAATTCTTATTAGAGTATTCAAATAAAATAATAGATACCAAAATTGCTAATAATAAAGATCCTATAACTGTGATTAATTCCCAATATAAAGATATTTTTAGAGCATTAATAAATCTTCTATCCTCAAACATATCTATATAATTTTGAAATCCGATATAATCTCCTTCTAAAAATCGAAGAGATTTATCTTGAAGTGAATAATTAATAGCTCCAACCATAGGAAAAATCACTACAATCAACAAAATAACAATGCTTGGTAAAATACAAAAAAGAATGAACTTATTTTTATTCATTTAAACACAATATATCTCCCCGCTTTAAAAAAAAGCGGAGAGTTTTATAAAATTTAATTATTTTACTTGGATTTCTCTAAATATTTAATTGCATATTCTTGAACTTCATCCAATGAGCCTTGAATATCAGATCTTGTTCCAGAAAATAACTCTTCAAGAACTAAACCTAATTCATCACCAATTGCCGGCCATTCAGGAATTTTCCAAATTAATAGAGATGTTTTTGGGCTAGTCGCCTTAACAGCTTCATTAAAGTCATCTGGCATTAAGCTAGTAAACTTTGGGTTAGAAGCAGAAGATTGTCTAGCAATATCATAGATACCTTCATCTAATCTCATTGATTCCATATCTTTGCCTGTTGCCCAACCTATGAATTCACCTGCCATTACTTTTTCACATTCAGAAGAAGTACCAGGTTTTGAAATAGCCAGACCATGAGCGAAACCTCCTGACAATATTGGAGTTGGTAAATCTGCATAGCCAACTTTACCTACAACTGATGATTTCTCAGCATCTTCTACCCATGCTCCAAAAACATCATTAGCAGTCATCATGGCAACTTTTCCTGCACGGAATGCTTCAATTTGATCACTCCAAGTTCCAGTTCTTGCACCTGGAGGCGCATAATTAAATAATTCCATATAGTATTCAGTTGCTTTTACAGCTTCAGCAGAGTTAATATTAGGAGAACCATCAGCGTTAGTCCATTCTCCACCAAAACCTCTATGATAAGGATTCCATCTCCAAACATTCATTCCAGATCCACGTTGACCTCTCTGAGCCCAACCATACATATTCGGTGCATCTGTTAATGCTTTTGCAACTTCAAGCATTTCATCAGTATTAGTAGGTACTGAAATTCCTTTTTCTGCAAAAATATCTTTACGATACATCAGAACATCTTGTCCTCCCATGAAAGGAGCAAAATAATTTGTTCCGTTGATATTACCTATAGAAATTTTTCCAGCTTGGAAATCTGCCATGTCAGCACCAGCGGGAAAATATTTATCTAGAGATTCTACCCAATCACCTTTAACGAATTCAGCAATGTTTGCTTCATCTACATAATATACATCATAAGCTCCAGCTCCCGTAGAAGCATCAACTCTACTTTGAGATCTTCTTTCTTGTTCTCCTAAAGTAGTTACATTAACTTTTAAATCCATTAGTTTCTCAAAATCAGCTTTATGCTTTTCCATATGCACCATTGCAGGATGTCCTTGAATTAATACATTAATTTCACTGACATCACCCTTACAACTATTCGCATAGGCATTTAAGCTTATTCCACTAATGGCTAAAATTATAAATGTTTTAAAAATAATTTTTTTCAACATAAATTCCTCCTTATTAATTTAATAACCAATATTAAAATTAGAATAATAAAAAAATATAAAAAGAAATATGATAGAAATTACTACAAATAATTATCTATAATAATTTTATATTATTATGAATTTAATAGCATATCTGTTGCATTATTTGCTATTGCCATTGCAGGGGCATTAGTGTTTGCACTTACAATATTTGGCATCATTGAAACATCAAATACCCTTAGATTGTCTATACCTTTAACTTGCAACTTAGAATTTAATACAGTCATTTCATCATTTTCTTTACCCATTTTACATGTTCCTACTGGGTGCCAATTAGTTTTGATCATCTTTTTACAATAATTAAGAATTTCTTCATTATTGTTAATTTGATTTCCTGGTAAAATTTCTTTTATAATAATTTTATTTAAAGGTTTCGAATTAATTATCTCTCTTGAAAGTTTTATACTGTTAATGAAAATTTCTCTATCATTTTGATGACTTAAAAAATTTGGATTTATTAAAGGACGATCTAAAGGGTTTGAAGACTGTAATGTAACTTCTCCTCTAGATTGAGGATTCATTATGCAGCTTGTTAAAGTAACTCCATGATCTTCTTTTAATCCTTTAGTATCTCTATCAGTATACATTGCAGGTACATAATATAGTTTTATTTTTGGATCCCTATGATCAAGTATGTTTTCTGGATTTAAAAAAGAACAACATTCAACCCCAACTGATCGAACAGGCCCAGAATTAAATAAAAGATATTGAATGCCATTTTTTATCATTCTCCACCCTTTATTTTCTTTGTGATATCCAAAACCAGCTTTGGCTTTTGAAATAAATGGCACCTCATGATGGTCTTGTAAATTTTTTCCTACACCATTTAACTTTTCTATTATTTTTATATCAAATTTTTTTAATTCTTCTTCATTGCCTATACCTGACAACATTAGTAATTTAGGAGAAATTAAACTACCAGCAGTTAAAATAACCTCATTATTAGCATAAACTTTTTCTAATTTTCCTTTATGAAGTATTTCAACTCCAATTGCTTTTTTATTTTCTATAATAATTTTTAAAGCAATAGTTTTAAGAAAAATTTTTAATTTATCGTTATGGATAATTGGGTTCAAAAAAGCTTTAACTGCATCACATCTTTTTCCATTATCAATAGTGAATTGCATGTAGCCAGTTCCATATTGATTTCCGTTATTAAAATCATCATTAAATGGTAAGCCAAGATTTTTCATGGTATCTATGTATATTTTAGATCCTTCAGCAATAAAGCCAGGATCTGAAACTTTCAAAGGCCCCTCTTGACCATGAAATTTATTTTTTATTCTTTGATTGCTCTCTAATTTAATGTAATTCTTTAAGAGAGATTCCCAGTCCCATAAATTATCTGCTGTTGCTATTTTCCAATTTTTGTAATCTGATGGTTTTCCTCGCATGTAAACCATTCCATTAATACTGCTACCACCACCCAGAATTTTAGCCTGTGCTATATCATGTTGTCTGTTATTCAATTGTTTTTGGGGTATGGACTTATAGAATTTATGATAGGGACTTCCAGATAACATTGGAATCCATCCTGCTGGCATTTTTAATATTGGATTATTATTTTTTTGACCTTCTTCAATAATTAAAACATTAAATCCATGTTTAATTAGTTTCGAAGCTGTAACAAGTCCTGATGAACCTCCACCTATTATAATATAATCATATTTTTTCATAAGGTATCAAATTTCAGGAATTTTAATTAATTATTATCAAGTAAAATTTGTAGCTTTATATCATTTGGCCTATGTTGAGCAGCTCTTTCAAAAGCTTCAATACTTTCTTTAAATTTAAAAGTTTTAGTTATTAAAGGCTTAACATTAATTTTTTTTGAGTCCAATAACCTTATTGCATTTTCGTATTGATGAGAGTATCTATGAACTGTTTGGAATTCAAGTCCTTTAGAAAATAGTATAGCCCAATCCATTGGCACAGGTACCGCATTATTTCCAATCAGTATTACTGTGGCTCCTGGTGAACAGCATTGATATATTGATTCATATGCTTTTACTGCACCTGAACATTCAAAAAATTTATCAACTCCCCAATTATTTGTTTCTTCTAAAATTTTTTTTGATAAGTCTGTTTTTTTTAGATCTACAGGAATAATATCTGGGTAGTTTTCACATACTTTTAATTTTTCTGATAAAATGTCTGCAATGTATACCCTAGAACATCCTCCTGCTAATGCTGCTAAAGCAGTTACCAAACCTATCGGTCCACAACCCATTACCAAAGCTATTTGTCCAGGTTTAATTTTTGCTTTAGTTGCTCCTTGCATTCCTACTGCTAGAGGTTCGACCATAGCTCCTTCTGCAAAGGATAAATTATCTGGAATTTTAAAAACCATATCGTCAGGAAATATTACTTCTGGAATAAGACAGCCATGAATTGGCGGAGTGGCCCAAAATTCTACATTTTGATCATAATTATATATTCCTAATTTGTATTCTTTTGACCTTTTGTCTACAATTTGCGGTTCAATGCAGACCCTATCTCCAACTTTTAAATTTTTTACTTTATCCCCAATTTCTATTATTGTTCCAGAACCTTCATGACCTAAAATCATTGGACTTTTTACTTCCCATTTGCCAATTTTACCATGTTCATAATAATGTATATCCGATCCACAAATACCAACAGTGTGCATCTTTATTTTAACATCATGAGAACTAACTGAATTATTGAGATCAATATTTCTAAGAGACAATGTAAGTTTTTTCTCTAAAACTAATGCTTCCATGTTATTTTTTTATATAATAATTTTAGTTATAAATATAATAAATTTTATATATAAAAAATTTCAGGATATAAATGATTTTGGATAGATTTAAACTAAATAACAAAACTGCTCTAATAACTGGTGGAACAAGAGGAATAGGTTTAGCTATAGCTCACGCATTTGGTGAAGCTGGTGCGAAATTATTTATAGTGAGTCGTACAGATAATAAAAAAGGTATAAAAAGCCTAATAGATGCTGGATATAATGCAAAATTAATTGAAGCTGATTTAAGTGATTCAACAAAACCTAATGAAATAGTTAACTTAATAATAAATAAAAAAGAAACTATAGATATTCTTGTTAACAATGCAGGAGTAGCTCAACATGGTGAAATAGAAAACTTTAGTGATGAAAATCTTGATAAAATAATGAATACAAATGTAAAAGGTGTGTTTAAAATGTGTAGAGCTGTAATTCCTATAATGCAAAAAAAAGGTGAGGGAGTTATTTTAAATATAGGATCAATTTCTGGTATAGTATCAAATATTCCTCAACCACAGGCAGCATATAACGCATCTAAAGCCGCTATTCATATGCTAACTAAAAGTCTTGCTAGTGATTTTGCTAATCAAAACATTCGTGTTAATGCTATAGCACCAGGTTATGTAAGAACTGATATGACTGATTTACCAAATGAAAATAAACACTGGTATGAAATTTGGAATAAAATGTCACCATTTAATCGTATGGCAGAACCAGAAGAAATATCTTCAGCAGCTTTGTTTTTATGTTCTCCAGCAGCTAGTTATATAAGTGGAGAAGTTTTAGTTATTGATGGAGCTTATACAGCTAGATAAATTTAATGCCTCAAACAACTGAATATATAGTAATAGGAGGAGGAGCAGCTGGATGTGCATTAACTTCAAAACTTTTATCACAAAATAAGGAAGTAAGTTTATTCGAACAGGGATATTCTCACCATAATTTTTTATTAGATGCTCCGGCAGGCTTTTTTAAATTAATTAATAATTCAAAATATGCAACATATCATAAAACCTCTAAACAAGAGCATTTAGGTGGTAGAGAAAATATCATTCCTCAAGGTAATGTTTTAGGAGGCGGAACTTCTATCAATGCTCAAGTTTATATGAGGGGTAGAGAAACAGATTATAATGAATGGCAAGATATTTTAAGAGGAAATAATGATTCTATAGGTTGGTCTTGGGAGGATTTATTTCCATATTTTAGAGATATGGAAAATAATAGTCGTTTTAATAATTTTTATCATTCACAAAAAGGTCCTCTACAAGTTTCAGACTCAACTCATGTAAATCCTCTTGCTAAAGATTTTATTGAATCTGTTCATTTATTGGGTGTACCAAAAACAGATGACTTTAATGGCAAATCTCAGATAGGAGTTGGTTATTATCAACATATGAATAAAAAAGGTAAAAGAAGCTCAGCAGCTTATGCTTATATTGAACCAGAAAAAAATAATCCAAATTTAAAATTACAACTCTTGTCAAAAGTAGAAAAAATTATCATAGAAAAAGATAAGGCTATAGGCATAGAATACAAAAATAAATCAGGAAAGACATTAAGATTATTTGCTGAAAAAGAAATTATTTTATCAGCTGGTTCTTTAATTACTCCAAAATTATTAATGCTATCTGGTATTGGAAATGAAAAAGATTTAAAAAAACATAATATAGAATGTAAAATAAACTTACCAGGTGTTGGAGAAAACCTTATTGATCACCCTGAAGTACCTATTATAGCTAAAGCAAACGGATCATATGGATATTATAAACAAGGTGAAGGTTGGAGAATGTTAAAAAATGGTTTACAGTTTTTATTATTTGGAACGGGACCAGTAAACTCAACTGGTGTGGAGGCTGGTGCTTTTGTTAATCCTTTTAATTTAAAAGCATTACCGCAAATACAGGTTTTTTTTCTTTCAAACATGTACATGAATTCAGATACTATAGGTAAGATTAATGAAGATTATGGGATGTCTCTAACAACTGTAGTTACTAAGCCTAAATCAAGAGGTAATGTAAAATTAAATTCTAATAATCCAGATGATCCTCCTTTAATTAATTTAAATTTACTTAAGCATAAAGATGACATGGCTATGATGGTAGCCGGTCAAAGGTTTTTTATTGATGCTTTTAGAAAAGGTCCATTAGGAAAAAAAGTAAAAGAAATAATTTTACCTAATCCAAGTAAATTAGACGATTTAGCTTTAGAAAAACATTGTAAGAAATATGTAAGAACAGATTATCATCCTTCCGGAACTGCAAAAATGGGAGCAGATAATGATAAACTAGCTGTATTAGATTCTAAAATGAGAGTGAGAGGGATTAATAACTTAAGAGTTTGCGATTTATCAGCTGTTCCCAACATAAATTCTGGAAATACTTCTGCTCCTGCAATGATGTTAGGTTTACGTTGTGGTGATTTAATATTAGACTATTAATTTATTTATGAATAAGATGTCCATTAGAAAAAATGATAAAAAAAAGAAAAATTGGTTTAACTAATTTAGAAATTTCAGAGCTAGGCATGGGCACTGCCCCTTTAGGAGGATGGCCTGTAGCAGTTGATCCTGAAGAA
>CEQN01190500.1_pt1 | contig 10659 bp, 10 predicted proteins | sample 427011 | NCBI WGS metagenome assembly CEQN01 (sample SAMEA2621277, study PRJEB7988) | marine metagenome | biome: marine biome (ENVO:00000447); feature: deep chlorophyll maximum layer (ENVO:xxxxxxxx); material: "saline water (ENVO:00002010), including plankton (ENVO:xxxxxxxx)" | depth 120 m
GGCTATCCAACTAAAAACAATGTTGTTTCAGCTACCGTAATTGCAGATAATTGTATTGATGCAGATGCTCTAGCTACTATACTTAATATTATGGATCCGGAAGAATCTATTAGGCTTATTAACGATTTAAGTAATGTTGAATGCGTGATTGTTGAAAGAGTTGCAGAAGGGTTTGATTACTATTATTCAAACAACATGAAGAAATACTTTAATTAGGCTTTGTATCCATCATAATTTTTAATTTACATTTTATCTTTTCAGTGTTTGAACAGCTGCAATCATCCATTATTGCACCACAAGAGCCTTTTATTTGATTATTGAAAAAAATAGTTCCAATACTAAGAAGAAACATTGAGAAAACTAGTATAAATATTGTTAAAATTAGGGTAGTCATAATGACTAAAATTAATTAATAAAAGGATAATCTTTGTATAAAAAAATAATTAGTTTATTTTTCGTGATGAGTTTTGCTTATTCCGGAGAGGTCAGCCATCATGTAGATTTTCCATTATTTAGTATTATTCCATTTATTGGAATATTACTTTCGATTGCAATAATTCCATTGATTAATCATCATTTTTGGCATAAGCATTATGGTAAAGTATCTTTTTTTTGGGGAGCTTTGTTCTTCATTCCTCTTATAATGGTAGATATGTCTTTTGCTTTTGAAGAATTGATTTTAGTAACATTTACAGAATATATCCCCTTCATTATAATTTTGCTAGCACTATTTACTATTGCAGGAGGAATTGAAGTTAAAGGGTCTTTGGTTGGAACTCCAAAATTAAATACTGCATTGATTTTTCTAGGAACTATTTTAGCTTCTTGGATGGGAACTACGGGAGCCTCTATGCTACTAATTAGGCCGTTAATTAGAGCTAATAAATATAGAGTTTACAATATTCATATCATTATATTTTTTATATTATTAGTGGCTAATGTAGGAGGGGCGCTAACTCCTCTTGGGGACCCTCCATTATTTTTAGGCTTCTTAAATGGAATTGATTTCTTTTGGACTACAACTCACTTATTTGTTCCAATGCTAATTCATGTGGTATTTTTATTATTATTATTTTTCTTGTTGGATAATTACTTTTATAGAAAAGAAACTGATATTGATAAAAAAACAAAAGGAGATTATATTCCAGTACAAATTAAAGGTAAGATTAATTTTATATTGATAATTGGAGTTGTTCTATCCGTTTTGATGAGCGGAACATATGATTTTGGTTCTTTTTATATATCTTCTGTTGAGATCAAAATACAAAATGTTTTAAGAGATTTTATCTTATTATGCTTGGCTGTAATTAGTTGGAAATTGACTGATATGAAGTTGAGAGTGTCTAATGGATTTTCATGGTTCCCTATATTAGAAGTTTCAAAATTATTTGCTGGTATTTTTATAACTATTATTCCTGCTATATCTATTTTAAAAATGGGGCTAGATGGGCCTTTGTATAGAATTGTAGAATTAACTACTAATTCAGATGGTAGTCAAAATCCATTTATGTATTTTTGGCTAACAGGTATATTGTCAGGCTTTTTAGATAATGCTCCAACATATTTAGTATTTTTTAATACTGCAGGAGGTGATGCTCATGCTTTAATGAATAGTTTTCCACAAACTTTATTAGCAATATCTAGTGGAGCTGTATTCTTTGGTGCATTAACATATATTGGTAATGCCCCAAATTTCATGGTAAAATCTATTGCTGAAGAAAATGGAATAAAAATGCCGAGCTTTTTTGGCTATATTGGATGGTCTGCAGTTATTTTAATTCCAATATTTATTGTATATTCAATTTTATTTTTTTAATAATATAAATTAATAGTATTGTTTTTTAGTCTATATAATACATTATGTAATGAGCGTTTTATATTTATGCTAATATTATTAAATTTTAAACTTTATAAGGGTTAATTCATTTAATTATGACTGATTATTTATCAAACTATTGGAAAGAGCTAGATTCTATAATTGCTGAATCGGATTCAATTCTTTTATCTACTCATGTTAATTCAGATGGTGATGGACTAGGGTCTGAAATCGCAATGTATTATTACTTAAAAGACTTAGGCAAAGAATGTAGGATTATTAATCCATCTCCATTTTCTGAAATGTATAGAGTTATTAATCCAGATGATATAGTCGAGTCTTATTCTGAAAATTTAAAAGATTGGATTGGTGAAATAGATTTAGCTATAATATTTGATATTGGGGATCATGATAGATTGAATGAAATATACCCATTGATTAAAAATAAAAAATTATGTGTCATAGACCATCATCCTAAAAAAGATAGTTTGAAGGTAGATTTGCCTATTATAGATGCAAATGCACCAGCGTCGGCATATATGCTTTGGAAGTTTTTCGAGTATTTAAATAAAACTCAATTAGCTAATTTGGATATTAAAATTGCCAATGCACTTTATGCTGCATTGATTAGTGATACAGGCTCATTCAGGTATGGTTCTACACATCCGGACTGTCATATAATGGCTGCTAATTTATTGTCTACAGGAGTAGAACCTTATGAAATATATAAATCAATTTATGAACAGCGGCCAATTCCACAAGTTTATTTGTTGGGAGAAGTTATTAAGAGTTTGAAATTTGATTGCGATAATCAATTGGCTTGGTATATAGTTACTCAAGATATGATAGAGTCTGTAGGAGCAAAGGCAGACGATATAGATGGATTTACTGATTTCATAAGAGCTATCAAGGGTGTTGAAATTGCATGCATGATTGAGGAAGTGGGCTTAGATGCTTTTAGAATTAACTTTAGGTCAAGTGGAGAATATATTGTAAATGACATAGCAAAGTCTTTTGGTGGCGGAGGACATTATTATGCTGCAGGAGCAAGAGTTGAAGGTATGAGCTTAAGTGAGTTAGAAAATATGATTCTTAGTAAATTGAAAGATAAAATTAAATAAAGGATTTGATTATATGTCTATAAAAAGCGATAAATGGATTGAGAAAATGTCTGATGAATATGATATGATATCTCCATTTACACCTAAGCAAGTTAAGTCAGATAAGATTTCTTATGGAGTATCTTCTTATGGTTATGATATAAGAGTAGCTGATGAATATAAAATTTTCACTAATGTCAATAATAGCATTGTTGATCCAAAAAATTTTGATAAAAATTCATTTATTGATTTCAAAGGAGATGTATGTATAGTACCTCCAAACAGTTTTGCTCTTGCTAGAAGTGTGGAATATTTTAAAATTCCAAGAAATGTCTTAACGATATGTGTTGGTAAATCAACTTATGCAAGGTGTGGAATTATAGTTAATGTGACTCCATTTGAGCCTGAGTGGGAAGGACATGTCACATTAGAAATATCTAATACAACACCGTTGCCTGCAAAAATATATTCAAACGAAGGGCTTTGTCAGGTTTTATTCTTTGAATCTGATGAAGAATGTCAAAACTCATATAAAGATAAATCAGGTAAATATCAAGGTCAAACGGGTATTACGATTCCAAGGATAGATTCCTAAAATGAATATTACAGTTGCAAAAGATGCGGGTTATTGTTTTGGGGTGAGAGATGCCGTTAATCTTGCCTATGATACAGCTAAAAAATATGGTAGTGTATATATGCTTGGAGATATTGTGCATAATGAGCAGGTCGTCAAAGATTTAGAAAAGGCGGGTGCTAAAGTTGTGGGTGATATTAGCGAAATACCAGATGATAGTCCAGTTTTATTTAGAGCTCATGGAACAAAAAATAATTTATGGAAGGAAGCGAAAAAAAGAAACTTAAATATAATTGATGCTACCTGTCCATTGGTGCATGAAATTCATAGAGAAGTAAAACATTTAGAGGAAGAAGGTCGTAAAATAATTATAATTGGTGACCATGGGCATGATGAAGTTATTGCTATAGCAGATCAAGTAAAGAAACCATTAATTGTATCTTCTAAAGCAGAAGCAGAGGCTATGAGGCGAACAAAGAGAGCAGGAATAGTTACTCAGTCTACTCAGATGATTGAAAATGTTCAAGAGGTAATCAATGTGATTATGAACAAAGTTTATGATTTGAGATTTGTAAATACGATTTGTTTTCCTACAAAAAGAAATCACGAGCAAATTAAAGATATGGCTGAAGAGAATGATATAATGATAATAATCGGTTCATTCACAAGTGCAAATTCTAAAAGATTGACCGAGTTGTCTAAGCAAAGAAATAAGAAGTCTTATCAAGTCACCTGTGCAGAAGATTTAGACATTGGTTGGTTTCAAGGGGTCGAGACTGTAGGCATTAGTGCAGGAGCTTCAACTCCTGATTATCTTATAGATGAAGTTAAAAATAAAATTCAATTTATTAGTAAGGATTAATTATGAAAAAAAATATATATGAACAAAAAGTTGGTCTAGCAGAAATGCTAAAAGGTGGTGTTATAATGGATGTTACGGATTCAGATCAAGCTAAAATTGCAGAAGATGCAGGTGCCGTTGCGGTTATGGCATTGGAAAGAATTCCATCTGATATTAGGAAAGATGGGGGGATTGCTAGAATGTCTGATCCTGAATTAATAAAAAGTATCCAATCCTCAGTATCAATTCCTGTAATGGCTAAATGTAGAATTGGACATTTTGTTGAAGCTCAAATTTTAGAATCATTAGAAGTTGACTTTATTGATGAGAGTGAAGTTTTGACTCCTGCTGATGATAGTAATCATATATATAAACATGATTTTCAAATTCCATTTGTTTGTGGAGCAAGAAATTTAGGTGAGGCATTGAGACGTATAGGTGAAGGATGTGCAATGATTAGGACAAAAGGGGAGGCTGGTTCTGGAAATATTGTAGAAGCTGTGCGTCACATGAGAACTATTGTTAATGAAATAAAAAAACTATCTACATTAACGAATACAGAGTTGATGACATTTAGTAAAAATCATGGAGCACCTTACATGTTGGTAGAACAAGTGTCTAAAACCGGAACATTACCAGTTCCAAATTTTAGTGCTGGAGGAATTGCAACACCAGCAGATGCAGCTCTAATGATGCAGCTTGGTGCTGAATCATGTTTTGTGGGGTCAGGTATTTTTAAGTCTGAGGATCCATCGAAAAGAGCGAAGGCTATAGTTGATGCTACTACCTATTTTGATGATGCAGATAAATTGGCTTCTGTTTCAAATGGTTTGAAAAAAGCAATGAAAGGTTTGAATATAAGCGAAATCCCTTCAGATGAAATGATGCAAGAACGTGGATGGTAGTATGGTTGGTGTTTTAGCCCTCCAAGGTAATTATCAAATGCATGCAAACATGTTAGCTAGATTAAATGTTGAAAATATTTTTGTAAAAAAAACATCTGATTTGCTAAAGTGCAGTTCTTTAATTATACCAGGTGGAGAGTCTACAGTTATAAGTAAGCTAATGGTAAAATATAATTTGTTTGATTCAGTAAAAGATTTTTCAATCAATCATGGTATTTTTGGAACATGTGCAGGGTTGATTATGATGGCTAAAAATACATTGAAAGATGTTAGGAGTTTAGATGTGATTGATGTCGAGGTTTTAAGAAATGCTTGGGGGAGACAAATAGATTCATTTACTGCAAACATAGAAATTGATTTTGATGAGGTCTATGATTTTAAAGCTACATTTATAAGGGCTCCGAAGATTATGAATATATCTAAAACTGTTAAGCTTTTAGGCTCTGTAGATAAGGAGCCTGTTATTGTTCAGCAGGGCAAGCATTTAGCAACTACATTTCACCCTGAAATGCATGGAGATACATTGATACATAAACACTTTTTAAAAATGGTTGGTCAAATTGACTGAGTCTAAAATATTAAACACTATTAATAGTCCTGGTGATTTGAAAAGGTTAAGTTTAGATGAGCTTAATGTTTTATCTGTAGAATTAATAAACTATATTAAAGATACTGTTAAGCAAGTAGGTGGTCATTATTCTTCTCCATTGGGTGTAGTAGATTTAACATTGGCTCTTCACTATGTGTATAATACTCCTGATGATAAGATTGTTTGGGATGTTGGTCATCAGGCATATGCACATAAAATTATCACTGGTCGCAGAGACGAATTTAAAACATTAAGAAAAAAAGATGGAATAAGTGGTTTTTTAAAGATAGATGAAAGTGAATATGATGCATTTGGTGCAGGACATGCAAGTACATCTATTTCAGCTGCATTAGGTATGGCTCATGCAAGAGATCAAATGCAAAAGCAAAATCAAGTTTTGGCAATTATAGGAGATGGTGCTTTAACTGGAGGTTTAGCATATGAGGGGATAAATAATCTTGGTTATCATCGAACACAATTAACTATTGTTTTAAATGACAATTCAATGTCAATATCTAAGAGTGTTGGAGCATTATCTAAATATTTAAATAGAGTGGTTACTAACCCTACATATAATAAATTAAGAAATGACATTTGGGATATGTCTGGGAAAATGCCAATGTCTGATTATTTAAGAAAATTTTTAAAAAAAACGGAAGGTGGTATTAAAGGCTTATTAACACCAGGTATTTTATTTGAAGAGCTAGGTCTGCGTTATATTGGACCTGTTGATGGCCATGATATGAATCAGATGATAAATACATTTAGTGCTGTAAAAAAAATGAATACACCTGTTTTGGTTCATGTTTATACGAAAAAAGGTAAAGGGTCAAATGATGCAGAGATAGATTCTGAGAAATATTATAGTGTTTCAGAAAAAACGAAATCAGCCGTAACAAGCGGGACTCCATTTTCAAAAGTAATAGGTGAATCAATGAAAAAGATTGTGAAAAATGATGATTCGGTAAGATGTGTTACTGCAGCGATGGAAATTGGAACAGGTTTGTCAACTTTTGTTGAAGAGTTTCCAGATAAGTGTATTGATGTAGGTATTGCTGAAGAACATGCGGTCACATATGCTGCAGGGCTAGCAGCGAATGGTTTGAAGCCTATTGTTTACATATATTCAACCTTTATGCAAAGAGCATTTGACTGTATTTTTCATGATGTTTTGTTGCAAGACCTTCCAGTGATTTTTTGTATGGATAGAGCTGGCCTTGTAGGCCCAGATGGTCCTACTCATCATGGAGTATTTGATATCTCTATGCTTAATATTTTACCAAATATAATTGTGGCAGCACCAAAAGATGGTGATGAGTTTTTAGATTTGTTATTTACTGCAACTAAAATAAATAAACCATTTGCAATTAGGTATCCAAAAGCAAATACCAATGATTTTGATATTAATAGAGAGCCGGCTTTGCTGAATATAGGGACATGGGAATATCTTATTGAAAGAGATAATGCTGAAATTGCTATTTTGGCTACAGGAAGCATGGTTAGTATGGTTTTGGAATCTAAGGAATATATTCAGGAACAAATAGGGGTTGATTTTAATTTAGTTAACTGTAGATTTATAAAACCATTAGATATTAATATTTTAAATGATATTTCTAAAAAAGAAATTACTCATATTGTAACTATTGAAGAAGGGTCGATTATTGGTGGTTTAGGCTCAATGATTAATGAGTATTTTAATAATACGGTCATTAATATTAAAACTATGGGAATTCCAGATAAGTATATTGAACATGGTAGTAGAGGCGAACTGTTAAAAGAAGTTGGTTTAGATAGGCAAGGTTTAGTAGATACTATAAAGGCTATGTATAATGAAAAATGAAGATAAGGACTATAATAATTGGAAGGAAAAAGTCGAAAAAACAAAGACTAGAGACTATAGCTTCGAGAGTGCTTCAGGCGAAGAGGTAGATTTATTGTACTATCCAAATGAATCAAAAGATTATAATGAAAAGTTAAATTTTCCAGGAGAATTTCCATATACAAGAGGTGTTCATCCTAATATGTATCGAGGAAAGCTATGGACGATGAGGCAGTTTGCTGGATTCGGGAGCCCTGAGGAAACTAATAATAGATTTAAGTTATTATTATCCCAAGGGCAAACTGGCTTATCTGTTGCATTTGATATGCCAACTTTAATGGGTTATGATGCTGATCATAAAATTTCTAATGGAGAGATTGGTCATTGCGGAGTTTCTATTAGTTCGATGAAAGATATGGAAGTATTGTTTGATGGTATAGATCTTTCAGAAATAAGTGTCTCTATGACTATAAATGGTCCTGCTGTAATTATCTTTGCATTTTATGTTGCAGTTGCAGAAAAGCAAGGTGTGGACTTGTCTAAGATAAATGGAACTCTTCAAAACGATATATTAAAAGAATTTATTGCTCAAAAAGAGTGGATATATCCTCCTAGAGAATCAATGAGAATTACTGTTGATATGATTAAGTATTGCACAGAAAAAATGCCAAAGTATAATACAATATCTGTTAGCGGGTATCATATAAGAGAAGCTGGTTCAACTGCGGCACAGGAATTAGCATTTACTTTGTCAAATGGATTTGAATATATAAATCATGCACTAGATGCTGGTTTGGATGTAGATGAATTTGCACCAAGGCTATCATTTTTTTTTAATTCTCATCTTGATTTTTTTGAAGAAATTGCAAAGTTTAGGGCTGCTCGAAGAATTTGGGCAAATGTATTAAAACGAGAATATAATGCAAAAAATGAAAGATCTTTAAAGTTAAGGTTTCACACACAAACAGCAGGATTTTCTTTAACAGCACAGCAGCCAGAAAACAATATTGCGAGAACATCTATGCAGGCTTTAGCTGCTGTACTTGGCGGCACTCAATCATTGCATACTAATTCAATGGATGAGACTTTAGCTCTCCCTTCTGAAAAAGCTGCAGAAATAGCACTTAGGACTCAGCAAATAATAGCATATGAAACTGGAGTAGCTAATACCATTGATCCTTTGGGAGGTTCTTGGTATGTAGAATCCTTGACAGATAAAATAGAAAAACAGGCATATGAATATTTTGAAAAAATAAAATGTTTAGGTGGGGTTATCCCATGTATTGAATCAGGTTTTTTTCAATCAGAAATAGCAGAAGCATCAAGTTATTATCAAGAAGAAGTTGATAAAAAAAACAGAATCATAGTTGGAGTTAATGAATTTATTAAAGAGAATGAGCAGGTAGATATTCCTATACTAGAAATATCTGAAAAAGTTCAAAATGATCAGATTGACAGATTGAATCAAGTTAAGGCTGAAAGAAATGAAGATGAAGTTCTAAATAAACTTGAAAGCATTACATCTGCATGTAAAACAAATGAAAATTTGATGCCTTTAATTATTGAAGCTGCTAAATCATATGCTACATTAGGTGAGATTGTAGACGCAATGAAAGTGGTTTTTGGAGAGTGGAATGAAAATCCGATTATATAGAATTTTAAATATATGAGTGTTGAATTAAAAAAAGATTTTAAAAATACTCCTTTTACCATTGGGATAGAAGAAGAATATATGATATGTGATCCTAAGTCTGGAGACCTAGTAAATAGGGCAGACCAGATTATGAAAAATCTTAATTCAAATAAAAAACAAAGGTTTAGTTATGAGTTGATTCAGTCCGAAATAGAATCGAATACATCAGTTTGCAACACTGTAAATCAAGCTGTAGAGGAATTGGTTAGCCTCAGAGCCTATTTGAAAGATCTGGGTGGAAAATGCAATTACAGAATAGGAATATCAGGCACTCATCCAACAGCACAGCCTGTCGATCAAAAGTTTATTGAGAATGATTCTTATAATTGGGTTAAAGATAATTTGAGATACTATGCTTCAAGGAATATTACATTTTCTAATCATTTCCATATTGCGGTTAGTAACTTAGATGAAGCTGTTAGATTGACAAATAGCTTGAGACGGTGGACTGCTCCTCTTTTAGCATTAAGTGCAAATTCCCCTTTCTTTGAAGGTATATATACAGGTTTCAGATCTTCTAGGACCATGAATTTTGGTAATTTTCCTAGAACCCATATCCCACCTAAGTTTGAATCCGCTAATGATTTTATTAATTTAATTTTAATTTTAAAAGAAACAAAAGCTATTGCTAAAGATAGACACATTTGGTGGAAAATTAGACCTCATACAGACTTTGGGACAATTGAGTTTAGAATGTGTGATGCTCAGCGTGATATATCAAGAGTGAAGATGTTGGCGGCTATATGCCAAGCACTAGTTTATCAAGCTTCATTAGATTTGCAGAATGGTAATTTGCAAGAAGATTATAATTATGAACTGTTATTAGATTCTTTATGGAAAGCCTCTAGATTTGGTTTAGATGCAAAAATTAGTGATTTTAGCAATAATGGAATAATTAGTATAAGAAATAGTGTTTTGGATATGATAAATTATATAAAGGATGCATTGATTTATTTTAACAATTTAGATGTTGTTGATATGGTTGAGGATGTGTTGTCTGATGGTACGGAGCACGATTTGCAGCTCAACTATTTAAAAAAACATAATATGCAAGAATTGAAATTATATTTAATGGATAAAGTTGATTACAGTTTGTAGTTAGAGATAAAAGGAGTTTTTATGTCAAGGAAAATAGTTCATGTAGTAGGTACGGGAACAATAGGAGAACCATTGATTGGTTTATTATCAGATTTTAAAGATAAGCTAGGTATAGATGAGATAACGTTTCATAAAAATTCACCATTAACAACAGATAGATCAAAAGTTAGGAATTTGATGAAAAGAGGTGCTAGATTAACAACTCATGAAGAAAAATTTGATGG